>Ga0080013_1000746_pt1 | contig 45065 bp, 58 predicted proteins | sample ETNvirenome_6_85_FD_69236 | JGI IMG/M metagenome (GOLD analysis project Ga0080013, IMG submission 69236) | Marine viral communities from the Pacific Ocean - ETNP_6_85 (SPADES assembly) (version 2) | ecosystem: Environmental > Aquatic > Marine > Oceanic | place: Pacific Ocean | collected 2013-06-19
ATTGCCTGAAATAGTTGGTAGTGGAAGATAGCTTCTTCTGTAGTGGTGGCTCTCTGCATCGGGTATGAATAAACTCTCTTTATTATCAGCATAGTAGTTGACAGTCGCTATGGGTGAAAGGAAGTAGTAAGGAGAGAACTGTCAAAGTATGACGAAAAGTAAAAGTGTGGCTACAGGGCAGATAAGGCTGATTAGGTCAGATGAAAGTCCAAGTGCACAGCCACGAACTGGATACACTCTATAGGGGACAGAACTCTTGCAAGGGGCTTTTCGTCTAAATTAACAAAAGTATGTAATGGTAGTTGTTGCAAGGTGAAAGCGTTTAGAACCGAGGGATAAAACAGGAGACACCCGAACGGGAGTATAAGCCAATGTGTAACACCACGAGCCGAGGCAATCGGGAGATATCCCGACAAATTGCTGAAGAAGGACTACCATTACATTATTTAACATAAGTTAAAGAAAAAAGGAGAAATGCAGATGTTTGATTTAATGTTCGTAATGATATTAATAGGAGTAATTGCTATCATGGTTAAAATATATATTAATGAAACAAGATAAACAATGGAGAAGACAATGCAATATCTTATTATTAAAGCGATAAGAGATTGGTGTAATAGCGCATTAGTTGATAATGTAAGAGGCTATAATCAAGAATTTAAGCAAAAGCTTACTGAATTGAGAAATGCCTGTACAGCTATCCTTCCACATTTCTAATAACTCGCTGATGACGCCGTAAGGTAGAAACAGTATATTTATTAAGGGGTTCCGCAAGGGACCTCTTTTTAAATAATATATGTCCGAGTTTACAATTAACTAAAGGAGTTCATAATGAAAGAAACAATAGTAACCTTATCAGTTATATTCATTATTGGTGCATTGATATGGAGTCAAATGCCAACAGATGCCGATAATGTTATAATTAGTGAATATGAAGAGAATCTTTCCACATGGGAAGCAGGACCTGAAATTCCATCTTCAAATGTTAATCCTGAAGTAAATAATACGTTCAATTTGGACACTGCTGGACAAACAGAGGGGCCATTTGCTGAGAAATTTGCTCTAGCAAGACAGGTTCTTGGTCCAGACGGTTTATTTACATGGCAAGGTAGAGAATATACTTGCCTGCATAAGGAAGAACTTGAGGCTTTGCTAAATGAAGCCATTGAAGATACTATTGATGATGTTGTTAAGCATTCAGTTCAAATAGTTGAAACAATCTTGCCGGTTCAAGACATTGGAGATAGTACATCCATTATTATTGATGTGCAAGCCTTTAAACCGTAGGTTGTTTGTCTGATGCGTACGATGGGGCAGGTTTTATTGTTATTTCCTGCCCCTTTATTTTTGAGCAGGTGACCACAACGTGCTAAATCGGTCTAAAAGGATGAGGTTTGACGTTACTTGTCCTACCTGCCTCACTCTTAAATTAAAGGATAAAAAATTATGACGGTTATTACTAAAGTAGGAACACAGGGTGGTTATCAATGGATAAACTATCTACGTCATGCTGGATGGACTGTTGATGAGGATATTATTAGAAAAGCATTTCCTCTCAAAGAGGCCGAAGTAATTATTGACTATGGAAAAGATGGAATTGATGTTTTTACAACTTATTTTCATAAACCTAAGCGCAGGTGGGTATTTTATCCACATAGCCTTTATAAATATTGCTATGATAATATAGATGACCCTAATATAAAATATGCTCACACAGGTTTAATACCAAAGTATAACATCTATGAGAGTGTATTTAGGGATGGCTCATGGCAAAAAATAGGTAAAATAGGATATTGCTTACCCAGAACTAGTAAAAATGATAGCAATTTTCTGTTAGTACCTGTTAATTTCAAAAGTAATAGAGCCAGAAGAAAATATTATCAATTATCAAAACAAAAGTTAAAGAATAAATTCAGGTATATGAATAGAAATGATATGTCTATTGCCAGGAATTATTATATCTTTGATATTGATGATGATTATATAATTAAGGATAAAGCAAGGCTAATGTACGTTAGGTAATTAGGCTCTAATGTCTAATCCAGCAAGCAAGGGGTGTAAGTAGCAATATTTGCACCCTAAGCTTCAAAATTTTAATAAGCAGAGTAGCTTCCAAGACTCTCGAGTGAAGGGAGCGGAAAGCATTTGTAAGAATGTCTCTGCTTTTAATTTAAAGAGTATCCTCGTCTTCATATGAATTAACTCTCAGAAGACGCTGTTGCTATCACGTGGGATGCTCTTTTTTTACTTTATAGTTTGCACAAATATTCATAAATTCAACTATAACTGAGGATACAGGTATGATAGTTTCACACGACTTTCTTGAAGTAGCCTATGATAACTATTTAAATGCTCTAAATAATAAAAGAAAAAGAGAATTTTATATAGGGCATGAGGATAAGTATAGCGCTTCAAGTGCTGGTCAATGTTTCAAAAAGCATTGGTATAAAGCCAATAAATATGAAGGAACACCAATTGACCAAAGAACCAATAGATTATTTAGATTAGGCACAATGGTACATGAAGATGTTCAATTAGCTATTATTAAATATAAAGAAGAGGAAAATAAGGATTTAATTATTGGTATAGAAACTGAAATTAATATTCCATTATTTAATGTTAGAGGCCATATTGATATTGTTATTATAGATACAAAGCAGAAAGAAATATTGATATATGATATGAAGACTGCTCATTCCTTTAAATGGAAGCTATTATTTGGTCAAATAAAGAATAGAGAACCAAATTCTGATGCCGGATATAGATTACAGCTAGCTACATATATTTTAGGTATGAGAGAGATTGAAGAATATAGTTCTTATGATTTTTCAGGTATATTATGGTATTATAAGAAAGATACATCTCATGTCAAGAGTTCTTTTATAGATGATAGATGGATACAAGAAGCAATAGATTATTGGGGAGAAGTTAATACCACATTAGATGAGGTAACAGAACCTGATGATTTGCCAAGGGGCTCATATGGTATTCCTAGTCAAGATTGGGAGTGCGGTTATTGCCCATTTGAAACAATCTGTAAATAAAGGAGAGTTGCATGCCGAATAAGAATGCATTTAGTTTACTAGATAAGATTGATGTCAGTAAGAATACAAAGAAGAAGGGTAAGTTTACATATTTAAGTTGGGCTTGGGCAGTTAGAGAACTGTTAAAAGTAGACCCAGGGGCAACATGGACTACCCATGAATATGTGCATAAGCTAGGAGCAGATAATAGAGATGATGGCCATTTAGATTTTACGACTCCATATATGCAAACCACAACTGGTTGCTATGTTAAAGTTACTGTTACACTCTCAGAGGAATTTGGTTCTTATAGTAGAACTCAAGTACATCCAGTGCTAGACCATACTAATAAGACTATAAATAATCCCACATCATTTGAGATTAATACCTCAATACAAAGATGTTTAGCTAAAGCAATAGCATTGCACGGTTTAGGATTGTATATATATGCTGGAGAGGATTTGCCAACGGATTCTTCACTAAGCGATGATGAACATGAGAATATAAGTAAGCTAATAAAGGGTTGCAAAGACCCTTATGTTGGAGCATCATGGAAGAAGAAGATTAGTCAAATCAATAAATCTAACTATAGTAAAACAGTTAAAACATTGGAGGCTTTACAGAAATGAAAGAATATAGCGAAGATGTATGTATAATAGGTAATGAATATACTATTGGATTTAGTCATGGTGAAGTTATCAAAAGAGTTGTTTATTTAGGCGATAAGATGTCAGGAGGTAAAGTAATGAGGTGTTTTGAAACCAAAAAGCAAAGAAAATTGGTTTTAGCTAATCCCAGTTACACTTCATTTATTCTAGAAGAAGATATGGATGAGTTAAATTCTATAACTAGTGAACAAGCCCAAGAATCTTGGAAAGGAGATTAAGTAATGGGAAAATTGAGCAGAAAGAAAGCCACTGAAATGGTTGAAAGTGGAATTATTTCTCAGGATAACTTCGACAAAATGGAAGCAGCAGGTCAAATTGCTAAAGAAAGAGGTAATACTGAGAGAGTTATAAAGACAGGAAGTAATACATGGGTAACTCCTATGTTTTATTTTAAAGGTCTTAATAATTCAAAAAGAACCAAAGAGATGCTTGAATTAAGAAAAAAGGTAAATCAGTTAATTATTGATTTTACTATCACGAAATCGGAATCTGTAACCAGTAAAGGAAGTAAATAATGACGGGAAAAGTAAATACCAATGTGATTAATACTGTTAAAAAATGGGTAGAAGGAGGGGCTAAAGATAAATTAATTGCTAATGCATTTAAATTTTCAGTAGCCACAGTTCAAAACATCAAGAAGACAGGTTATGATTATGATAAGTATAGAGCCTTGGTTAATAAACAGTTAGATAATTGGTCTACAAGGCATGGTAAGACAGATACAACAGTTAAAACATATACAACCAAAGATGCTAATTTTACTACGGTAAAAGCATATTTAGATGAGATTGTTAAAAGATTAGATTTGCTAACAGAGAGATTTGATTCAATATTTCCAAAAGTTAACAAAAGAGGTACAAAAGCAAATGAAAGAAACAACAGCAATTTACAATGAACAGAAAGATGGATATACGCCAACATCACCCGGTGTTTATCAAGGTCATATCATTGGTCTAAGGTCAAGGGAAATAGGTGAGAAAGTGGTATTTAATTTCTCCATCAAAGTAGCAGATGAAGCTGCTAAACTTGATGTTCCTAAATTAGTTAAAGGTGCTAATGGAGAAGAAGCTCAGATTGAATACAATGATGAAGGTAAAGCAGTTATGATTAAAGCTGATTACATGGTTGGAAGAGTATTTGAATCCAGAGGCATATGGTTTACTCCAATTCCCCCAACAAAGGAACAATGGAGAAACAGAGACTATATGGAATTCTGTGTAAACGTAGGTGTTACATTTCCTATGGATGAAAAGACTAATAATATGAGCTTAGGTGAAGTAGAAGAGAGCGATGTTCTTGGTTTACCATTGCTAGCTAAGATTGGTACTCTTGAGTATACCAATAAGAAAACTAAAAAGACTACTAAGAAAACAGCAGTACTTAATGCTTTTAGTTGGACTAATGGTAAACGATTGAAACCATCTGAGTTAGAAGAAGAACCTCCCTTCTAGGAGTTTATTAATTAATAGGGCGGCATGGTAGTTGAAAAGCAGATGATCACGCAAGTGAAAATATGCTAGTGAATTACGTTATGGTTGGCGCCAAAGATGCCGCCCTTAAATTTGGAGATAATATGCCAAAAAATGCTACAGAAATGACAGCTAGACGTAAGAGTAATTGTCCAGAGTGTTCTTGTATTGTATCGCCTGGAAGTTATATAAAGGTATATAATAATAAATGGTATCATAATAAATGTTGGGATAAAATGTTTACAGAAGTTATTAATGAAAGAGATAGAAAAAGAAAGATTCAAAAAGATTTAAGATTATTCAATAGTATTCCTATGACTAAAACCACGATTAAGCCAGATATTATTCATAAAAGTTCTAAGCAATTGCTTTATGATTTAACAAATAAAGTTATTGATTCACTTGGGATTATTTCTAAAGAGATAGATTCTATTTGGGAAGAGATTGGAAAAGAGAAGACAACAGCGGATAAATATAATGAGTGAACCTATAGCCATTGTAAAAATTAAATTAACAGAAGCAGAGCTAAAATTAGTTAATAAAATGATTGGACATCACATAACAGATTGTCAAGAGAAAGAAAAGATTATGCCAGCTAAATACACTTTACAAAAAGAACTCCTTAAAATAGAAAAATGGATAGATTATGAAAAACAAAAAACAGTCAATGACAAGAGAAAACCAGACCCAAAAAAAGAGTATATCGACAAAATTACTGGTGAAGAGAGCCTTAAAGAACAAACCAAAGTGGCGACCACGCAGAGGTTATCAGTACCTATCGAAGATTAAGCCTGGAGAAATGTTTAAAACCAGTAATGGTGTAGAAGGATTTCTAATTGAGTCTAATAATGGAAGGGCTGTTGTGATTGTAACCAGCAGTCCCTTTGCAAATACCGAAGAAGATATGAGATATTATCTTGGTAAACAAAATTGGGCACCAACAACAGAAGTGAGGAAAAAATAATGGCTAAAAAGAAAGTTAAAGAAGAAGTAGATAAAAGCGATAGTAATGGTAAATCACCAGTAGATGTTACATCCATAATGTCTCAAATGTTAAGTATAACAAAGTTATTAGATGAGAGAATAGATTTAGTGAGGGAAAGAATAGATATATTAAATACAAGAGTAAGTGCATTATCAGATATGACAGAAGCAATTAATGCTAGATTGGATAAAGTTGCAGGAAGATTAGGTATATAATGGGATGTAGAGGAACAATAGAAATATGGGAGCATGGAGCAGCTCCTAAAGATGAAGAATCTCCAGTAGTATTATATACTCATTGGGGAGCAAAAGATATGTTAATGAACTTAAAGACAGTCCTTAAAAGAAAAAAAAGATGGAGTGATGCCCCCTATTTGAGTAGAATGATATTTTGTAAAATGGTTGAAGGTGATGAAAGAGGTGAAACTGGATATGGTATAATGACTTATAATATAGGAGATGCTGAAGAGGAAATAGTAGTTGATTGTGATAGACAAGAAGTAATAGTTAAAAGTATGAAACATAGTTCATTTAATAAAACATATACATTTAGTGAGTTAGCAGAACAATATGCTGAAGTAAATCCTAATCCACCAAACTGTAGTTAGGGAAAGGAGAAAAATAAATGATGTATATAGGAAAAAGCCAAATAGATGAAAGAGGCAGATTAACATTACCTAAATCGTTTAGAGAAGCTAATAATATAGATAAAGATTCCACTGCATATTTTATACCAATGATTAATTCATCTGTGGGATGTAAAATAGAATTTTGTAATGGAGAAAAGAAAAATGATAGCCGTTGATGTATCTACAATAAGATTATATGATAGATTGGATATAAAAGAGACTGTTAAAGTTCTTACGTCTTGTAAAGATGCCGTTAGTGAGTCTGAAAATGAAAATCATTACTGTGAGGCAATAGATGTTGCAATAGAATGGTTACAAAGAATAGAAAGGGGAGAAATAAAATGAAATGTTGTATATGCAAAAATAAAATAGTCCCAGATGTAGGGGGATGGCCTGGAGGTCATAATCCCTATCCTGTAAAAGATAATGGTAGATGCTGTGGAAAATGTAATTATGAAAAAGTTATCCCTACTAGATTAGTAGATAAATTAGGGATAGAAAATGATAATGCTTTAGAAATAAGTAAGGAGGTTCAAAATGTCAATGCAATTAAAATTCAAAGATGAATATAATTCAACAACATCATATTATGGTACTGTAGATAAGACATATGATTTTGTAACAAAGGTTACATATTTTAGCAATAAAGGGAGTTATATAATTAATTCTATAGAATGGATAGAAGAGCCAAAATATAAAATTAAAGCTGAATCAAGAATAACCAATGCATTGACGAGTTGGCATAGAAATAAATGTACTTTAAGTGATTTTATAGATGGAGAAAGGGTAGATGTAGTTAATGAGATTATAACATATGGTGATAAAGTTCTCAAAGATTTTACTAAAGAAGGTAAAAGGTTAAAAGAAGATGAATGAACAACAAGAAAAAGAGTGGATTAATGAATGTGAAAAATATAAAAAATCAAAAGGATATGTTCCTGCTGAAATATTAATGATACCAATGCTTGTAGGATTAGCTGAAGAAGGTTTATTAGAATTTCATTTTGATGATGAGTATACAATCATAAAGTCAACAAATAAAGGAGAAATAACATGAGTCAAATGAAGAAAATGATTGAATTAATAGATAGCTATGATAGATTACCAAATGGTAATTTTAAAGAAGAAATAAGAGAAGATATGGATAAGATAAAGAAACTGATTCATTATGAAGATTATAAATATGAACATGACCAAATAAATGAAATGAATGATGCAATAAAAGCAACCCCTGAATACAAATTAGGAAAAAGTCTTGTATATGGGCTCACCGATGACGGTAGTTGGAAGGATAGATAATGAATTGGATAAAAACAAAGGCAGGTCTGCAAATGGCAGAAACTATTATAAGGCATCTACCAAAAATAGCAAATAATAAAGAAAATTCAATAGATAAATACGAAGAAGATTTATTAAAGGTTATAGAAGAAATAGATGGATTAAAACAATCTGTAATTAATCTATCCTTTAGAATAAGGAAATTAGAGTCTAAAGAAAATATTATTGGTGAAGTGAGATATATGGAAAGATGAACTAATATGAACCTTCTAACTAAAAATGATAAAATAAAAAAAATATTTAAAAGCTTTGACTTGGAAGTTCAAGAATCAATCAAATTTTTGATTAACGAAATTCAAGCAAAAAGAGAAATAAAAAAACTTGAAAAAAGTGAAAACGAGGAGTCATGAAAACAAGTAAATGCTGCGGAGCGAAAATAATCTTAACAGATATTTGTAGTGATTGTAAAGAACACGCTGATGCAGTAGAACGCAGGGATGACAATATACGCAGATCGTCTACAGTGCATTATCCAGATTGGGATTTGATAAATAAGAAATACATAACAAGAAAGAGAGGATAAAATGAAAATATGTCCTGCATGTGGATTTAAATTTGGTAAAAAGTACAAGTTTAGAGAAGAGTCAAGTTTTCTAATAGAGGATAGGCACCCAAATACAGTAGATATGCTAAGAACAGTAGTAAATTTAATTCAAAGAAATATTACCGCTGATAGAGATACTCAAAGGGTATTCTACTTTCTTCAAGCAATTAGCAAATGTAGCGATGAAGTAATAGAGTGGGCTATTAATCAATATTATGCTGAAGGTCATTATACTAAGATGAAGGGGCTAAGTTATTTAAAAATAATGATATTAAATCATAAGAAAAATAGAAGTAAAATGTTAAAAAATGAGGAATTGATGTATGGAACATCACCTAAAAAAATAAATCTAAAAAAGGAGAAATAAATGGAAGGAACATTATTCCCTGTAATAGAGATTCCAGCAATAGGAATACAGAAAGCAACTGGAGATGAAGTCCAATTAGGTACAGGTAATACAGGATACAAATTCATAGTAAGAGAAGATACTGGTGATATACTTAGTTGCATGACAGATGATTATAAATTGGTTCAAAATAAGGAGATATTTGATATTGCATCTCCAATTGCTGAAAAAAGAGATGGTAAATTAGTAGATTGGCAAACATATGGTAATGGTGCTAGAACAATGTGGAAATGGAGATTTAATGATATTAAAGTAAAAATACGAAACAACGATTATATTAATCCAGAAATTATTATTAAGAATAGCTATGATGGTACTATTGGAGTTCATGCAATGGGAGGAGCATTTAGATTAGTATGTTCAAATGGAATGATTATAGGAGCTATAATAAAGCAATTCAATGCTAAACATAGTATTTATAATAAGCAATTAGGTAATATGGAGAAGATTATAGAGGATACCATAAAAATGACAGTAGAAGTAGCTAAAGAGAATTTCTCTCAATGGGCTGAGATAAATATTGATGAAAAGCATATGATTAGTCTATTTAAGCTATTTCCGATAGAAATGAATGAATTTGTTGCTCAGTATATGATGGCTCAGAAGCCAGATACTCTATGGGATTTGTATAATTGTGCTACAAACATTGTTTCTCATAGAATGTCCCAAAGTAAAGAAGCTACTCACAAAGTGGAAATGTCATTATTTCCATTTATGAAGCAAATTGCTGGCAAGGCGTAATGGACATTAAATGTCCCGTTGTGATGCCCTATTATGGGGGGAAGTTTACTATGAGCAAAAGACTTGTTCCTATGATTCCCCCTCATAGACGGTACTTCGAAGTGTTTGCTGGTGGGGCATCTATGTTCTTTAGAAAGTCAAAAGCTGAGTGGAATGTACTGAATGATATTGATAATGATATAGTAAATTTGTATATTTGTGTACTGAATAGATACGAAGAATTAAGTAAATATATTTATTGGTATCCTAGAAGCAGGAAGTTATATATTGAGTTCAGTCATTTAATTAAAGATGATAATATTGATATACCAAATCCTGAAAGAGCAGCACAATACTTCTTCATGATTAGAAATTCCTTCAATAATGTTCCTGGCGGTTCATTTTCCAAAGATACATATTGGGAAACTAAAATGGTAGAAGAGCTTAAACTCTCTAAGGAAAAGCTAGATGGAACCACTATTGAAAATCTTGATTTCAGGGAATTAATCCCAAGATATGAACCAAGAAAAGGTGATTTCTTCTATTTAGACCCCCCATATGTTGTTGCCGACACTAAAAAATATTACAGGAATAACTTCGATTATGATATGCATAATGAATTAAAGGTATTGTTGGATATGGTTGATGATAATGATGGTACGTTTATGATGTCATATGATGATGTTCCTTTGATAAGGGATTTATATGAGGAGAGATATATAATAAATACAATAGATACAAAATATGTAGGAACCACACCTGAAAAGAGGGGAGATATAAAAACTGAATTGATTATTACAAATTATAAAATTAAAGGACAGGAGGAATTATTCTTATGAATAATAGTAAAGATTTAGAAAATAGAAGTTATGATAGAATTTATGAAATAGTAGCCCAATATCTTATACATGGTGAAGAAAAAGCATCAGAGATTCTTGGAATAAAACCACAAAGTTTAAGAAGAAATCTCAGAAGAGCAAAATCACTTGGATTAGATATAGAAAGAGGTAAAGTATTAAGAGATATAGAATTAAATTATTCAAAAGCTGAATTATTAGCAATTGCTAAAGGAGCAAGAATTTTACCAGGTCAGTCCAAAATTCCTATGGTTGAATTTGAGGGAGATAGAACAAGAATAGGTATTATGGGAGATGTTCATTTTGGTAGTAAATATTGTTTATATGAATTAGTAGATAAGGCATTTAAGGAATTTGAAGATAAAAATTGTGATATAGTATGCCAAGTAGGTGATTTAACTGAAGGTATGTCTAACAGGCCCGGGCAGATATATGAATTAAGTCATTTAGGATATCATGAACAAAAGAAAGTAGCAATAGAATATATGAGCAGATGTCCAAGACCATTATATATGATAGATGGTAATCATGACAGATGGTTCATTAAATCTAATGGAGCCTTAATAGTACCAGATATATGTGATGCTATTGAGCATGCTACTTTTTTAGGTCATGATGAAGGTAATATATCACTTAGTGGTACAGCCACAGTTAGGCTCTGGCATGGAGAAGATGGAAGTAGTTATGCTGTATCATATAGAATACAAAAAATTGTAGAGTCATTAACTGGTGGTCAAAAACCTAATGTAATGCTATTAGGGCATGTACATAAGAGTATGTATTTATTCGATAGGCACATACATTGTTATAGTGCTGGAGCATTTCAAAGACAAACAAGTTGGATGAGAGGCAAAAGATTAGCTTCACATACTGGATTCTGGATAGTTGATATATATGTTAACAAAACTGGAGTTGCTAAAACTACAGGTACATGGTATCCATTTTATGCTTAGGCTGGGCATTGCCAGTTGACCTCTGTATATGGCTCGAAAGAGAGGTACTTTTAAGGAGATAATCAATGCTATGGCTCCAGCCTAAAAATATGAAGGTGTTGAAGCGTGTAAAAAACTATACTTTGAACTCTGTTAAACAGCAAAGTGTTTTTCCTGACGAGGTTCTAACAACTTAATGAATTTAAAAGCTTGCCTGCGCAGGATTCGCCTTCAAAAATTTAAAATAGAAAAGGAGTAAAGATGGACTTAAAAGTCTCCCCAAGTAATAAGGAAGCAGAAAAAGCAATCTTAGGAGCTATTATGCTAGGAGGAGAAGAAACATATGAAAAAGCTAAAGCATGGATAAGAGAAGATAATGCATTTTATTATTTAGATAATAAGAAGCTATGGAAATCAATGGATGAATTGTATAAAGAGCATAAACCTATAGATTTAATAACAGTTAATGATAAGATAAAAGATTTATATCCGAAGTCAAAGCTTGCATATTATACTACTGGTGTATATGAAAGTTGTCCAACAGCTGCTAATGTAGAAGCATATGCTAAAATTGTTTGGTACAAATACATTCAAAGAGCATCTGCGAAGACTGCTCAAAAATTATATACCACAAGTTTTGAAGCTAATGGAGAATTATCAGAGACATTAGAAACTCATGCTATGTATATAGAGGAGTTATTAAATCTACACCCTTCAAAGAGAAAAGAAATTTCCGATATAATAGATGATACATACAATAACATATTAGAAGATACAAATATAATAAAATTTGGAATAAAGCAGCTTGACTATTTCGCTGGAGGAATGACACGAAAAGAAATAACCGTATTAGGTGGAAGACCTGGACATGGTAAAAGTACATTAGTGATAAATATTCTAAGAAAGCTAATAGAACAAGGCAATAAGGTTATTATTTTTAATAGAGAAATGAGCAATGAGGAAATGATGAAGAAAATTCTTGTAATGGAATCTCAATTCCTTACTGCTACAGATATTAGAAGACATAATTTAGGAGATGTTCAAAATAAAGAATTAAGCAGAATGAAGGATGAGATAATAGAAAAATATGAAAATCTTATAATGTATGATAATATTAGTGGATTGCCTGAAGCTATAAGAGAGGTCTCAAGGATTAAACCTGATGTTGTTATTGATGATTACATTCAGTTAGTTCAAATGGATGATAAATTGGAAAGAAGATTTCAGATTGAAAAGATAATGCATCAATATAAATGGACTGCTAAGAAAAATGATTGTCATGCTATTTTAGTATCTCAGCTTAATAGAGAAATTGAAAGAAGACTTGACCCGCGTCCTAAGATGAGCGACTTTGCTGAAAGTGGTGTTATTGAACAAACTGCTGAATCAGCAATGTTTGTATTTTATGGATGGAATTTTAATCCCAAAACATATGATGAAAACCAATGTGAGATTATCTTTGCTAAATCAAGATATGGAAAACAAGGTTCAATAGATATGGGATTTAATGGTAACAAATGTTCATATTATGAGAATATAGGAGAAGCTTCCAGTTAGAGAAAAGAGAACAGTGGGGGCCTCGAAAGAGGCTTCCTGCTGGAATTGCTATTATAGAAAAGAAAAACAGATGTCATTATTCGGAGAATGTATGTATTTCGTTAAGATTGGTGAAAAGCCAAAAGAGATACCAGATGATATTGTTAATAAAGGATGTAAATACCATATATTACCAATAATACATAAGCTTATTACTGTATTTGATGGAAAACCCATGTCCCCGGATGAATAGTATCATTTCCCGGGGGTTAAAACTCGTACTTAATGTCGAGTGCAAAAACTAAAAGAAAGGAGTTTTCGTTGAAAGCGATTCTAGCTATAGACCCAGGAGCCAGAGGTGGCGTCGTGGCGATGACAGAAGATGGAATGATTGAGTGTTCAAAATGCCCAGCTAGTACTGGAGAGATGTCTTTAATTATTAGTCATATTGTTAATGAATGTTATGTAAAAGATTATAATCTGATTGCATATATTGAAAAGGTTCACGCCTTTCCTACTGATGCAAGAAACAGTGCTTTTAAATTTGGAATGAATTATGGTATGTGGTTAGGTATGCTAGCTTCAAGTGGGGTTGTGCCTATTAAGGTTACTCCTCAGAAATGGCAAAAAGCATTTCAACCATTATCTAAGATTAAAAAAGATAGGAAGAAAGAATTACGTCAGATAGCTTCTGATATGTTTCCTAAAGTCAAGGTAACTTATTTAGTTTGTGATGCTTTATTAATAGCAGCTTATGGTATGTCCTATGATAAATAGTAAAACATACGGAACAGACGATGTAGGTATCACATTTTGGGATGTAGGTGATTGGTTAAAATGTATAGAATTTAATACATTTATTATTGATGTACACTTCTACGCAGATAGAGCCGGTGAAATAAAAGTAGTACTTGGTTTATTTAGAGCAATATATTTTAAAGTTGCATTACAAGTAGGCAATGGGAGTCTTTAGATTCCCATTGCTTTATATAAACTAGCAAGTTCTTCTTGTGATTGTTTAAAAACATTAGGTCTTCTTCTACTACCACCTCTAGAATATAATTCTCGTTTACTTACTTTACTTGTTCTCTCTCCAATATATTTACCTAAACCCCAATCATAGAAAGCTTTCTTTGTCCAAGGTCTTGGATATAATCCTAATTCATGTCTTACAGCTCCCATTGGATTTGCAGCTGCAAACATAGGTAAGTTTTTATAGACCCACTTTGAAACCTCTACATTGATATGAGACAATAAACGTTCTTTCTTTTCTTTATCAGTTGCCTCTAATATATCAGAATACCCAAATACTATTTTCCCAAAGTCACTTTCAGGCATCCTATATAATCCCATATAATTACCTGCAAATATTAAGTCGCTAAGAAATGGTCCTCCTAATACCTGAGTAGATAATCCACTACCATGAAATGCTTTCTCAGCTTCTTCATCTGTAGTAGCAGTTAAAAATGTAATTGTATCTTTTATTCTTTCTGCAGTATCATTCTCAAATAAATGAGATAGGTCTAAGTTTATTGCTCCTGACAATGCATGAATAAACGCATACACACCAGCATATCTTACTGAAGCTATAACCTCAGGACTCCTAAAATCACCAGCTTTTACATGATAGCCTGCTTCTCTCAACATATTATACTGTTGATTAAGAAATGACATAGGATAGTGCATAAATTGTCCTAACACCTGACCATATGCTCCAAATTTTCTTGTTGTTCCACCTATTATAGGAGCTTTACCAAAAGCAGCATACTCATAAGCATATGTATTAACAGCTACAAGAGCCGCATTAGTTGCAATATCATATAATTCTTGTTCACCCCTTGCTCTTGTCCTAAGAAATTCAGGACTTTCCTTTAAAGTATTATATGTCATTATAAAAGTAGTTCTAAACATATTTCTTCTTATCACATTTTCACCAAAGGCATGAAAGGCAGCTAAATTACCAGCAACTTTAGACATACCCTTATCTATTTTTTCCCACTTGCCATTTCTTCTGTATTTTATTTCTTCTTTAAATTCATTGTATTCAATAGAACTTTTATCTACACCTGATGCAGGTAATAATCCCTCTGTTATTGCAGCTAAATTAGCAGACACAAATTTAAATCCCTGCTTCTGCTCAATAGCATTTAACGTATCTGCAAGTGGCTTATCTGTTCTGTATTGATTCATTGACTTAGCCCATGATGAATATCCCACAGCTGCTAAGTAATGATTAGCTGATACAAAGTTCCTAGCTGCACTAGCTACACCAAGACCTAACTTAGATGCAAATTCAGCAGATGTTATTGCTTTAACGATTCCATTCAATGTTGGGTCTCTATCAATATATCCTCTAGTTGTTGTCTTATACATTTCATTCATGTACCCCATTAAATTCTTATGAAAGTCTGGTTGTTCAGCAGCTATCTGAGGATTAAGATTTCTGTACAGTCTTATAAATGATGCCTTGACATGATGTATCTTATTAAATGCAATAGTATCCTCAGCATATCTTTTCATTACACCAATAGGATTTACTTGCCATGCATTATCTAATCCTTCTTCTATAGCACCTCTTTCAATATCTCCTCCTTCAACTTCATCTCTATATCTAGACCTTGCTCTCTTTAATAAACCTTTATCACCAAAATTTGCTATTAAAGTATTTAAGCCATACTCTTCATTTAATAATAAATCTAATCTTCCTGGCTCATCTTTAATTGCATTGGGATTATTATATGGATATGCCCTGTTTACTAAATCTCTTACTTTATGATATTCTGTAATAAGATAGTGAGGAAAGTATCCTCTAAAATCAGGCTCTCTACCCTCAGCACGAGCTTTATCACGCTCTTGTTGGATTCCCTTATCAGTTTGTTGAAACATTCTATTTTCAATGCTAGTTATCATATTATTTACTTGGGTCTTAGTGTTCATAAACTCTTTGCCCAACCTTGTACCTAAATCAACATTATCGGGAGTAGACTTACCAAAGAATGAAATTGCTACAACATCAAGAGCTGAGCGTAATCCATTGGTGGTAACTTTACCCATACTATTAAAAAATACCCTCATTTCATCACCAGCTCTTATAATATGCTTAGAATATGGTACATTCTTTCCCTTTACTACATCGTACTTAATATTATTTTCAACATAATTTATTAACTTCTTAATTACACTATCAGAATTTCTGCCTGTAACTTCTTCTAAATGTCTATTTATCTCACCAAGTTTTTTAGTGTCACCCTCATATCGTGCAACAAGTAATTGGTCCCATAAATTATCTATCTCTGCAAGATGTGGGTCTTTTCTACCTACTTTCCTTGCAACTTTATAACCTACCTTCTCTATACCTTTAATCTTATCAGCTTCTAATAATGCAGCTGTTAAATTTTTTGAAACCTTGTCTACCCCACTAATATAATCAATATTCTGACCTCTCTCAAAGTTTGCTATCTTAGAAAGAGAATTTAAAAAGTATGATACCTCAGGATATTTGTTAGCAACAGCTTTCTTTACTTTAAAGATGCTATCAAACCATGTAAACTTGCCAGATTTTAAATCCCTATTTAATCTATCCAACCTAAGATTTAATCTTTTATACTCAGCTCCTGAAACTGGAAGATAAGGGTCAAATGGTTTTTTAATTGTTTGCATTGCTATTTCATCTAACATTCTATATCCAAATGACTTCGCCTCAGTACTTCTGTTTATATTTTCACCTGCAATTGGATGTGCATTAGACTGTACTTCTAGCTTACCATATCTATCTCTGATATTTTTCCAGTCAGAACTTTCATTCCATTTCTTTTCTAATTTTTGTCCTCTCCTGATTTGCTTTATAATTTCAGGTCTTGGAGGTGCACAAGTAGAAAATGATACTCCCATATTATTTATCCTTTAGTTGCATATTATATTATCACCAGCTATGTCAAATATTGTTTTCCCTGTAGAATATGTTTTAAGAGGGTCTGTACTACCACTTGTTGAATAGTTTTCCAAAAGATATAACTCATCTCTACTACCCCATGGTCTCACAATCTTTCTATTCATATTAGGTCTATTTTTCATCATAGCATCACTAACATCATACTCACTATAAAAAGCCCATCTTAACGCTAAATCGGAGAATCTTCTGAGAGGTGTATTTATAATGTCATGCACTATCTTCTCATGCCTTTTTAATTCACTCAAATGTTCTGGTAAGATTCTGGCATCAGCACTAGCCAATCTATCTCTTAATCCATTTTCTATATCAGTACGGTCACCAGATTCTCTAATAAACATTTTATAAAAGTTTGATTTCCTTTTAAGATAATCGCTTACAATTCTAGGTCCTCCCTCATCAGCTAAATCTCTTAGATAAAACTTACTGACATATCTCATTATATCTCTGTTCTGTATAAAGACAGGAATAGATACATCAGGCAGTCCTTTTATCTCTGATGCAGCTCCATGTAAAGGCTCAACCATAGTAAGTAATTCCCAAATATCTATTAATCTATTCTCTCTTTGTCTTGCACCTCTAAGTGGAGTAACATACCTTCGCATTAAAAGTCTTAATAAATCATTCACTTTCCAATTATTAGTAGCAAATGCCATAGACCTCTCAGCAGGTCTTTGTCTAAGGTTCTGTTTTAAAGTTTTACCTTCATCTTTTAAAGCAGCCCTTATATGATTTATATCATCATAGAACTGAGCTTCTTGTTCTTTTGGAAGTGGATGTCTTAAACTTTCTGGAGTAAGAGTGGTTGAAGCAGCAAAAGCTGATAGACCATGTATAAATTCATCAGCACTTGTACTCACCTCTCTAATAGGATTCTTTAATGTTACATATTTTGTATTAGATTGACCCCAAACCCTGTCTCCAGGTTTAATTCTCATACCTCCTTTTAGCATATTAAATGTAGCATTCTCAAGATTAGCTGTGCCTTCTGGTAAATTTGATGTATCAACTGTATACACAACAATATCCTGTCTTCTATCATTTTCTATCCATCTACCCTGTCTACCAATACTAGTAATATTTACATTAGCCCAATTGCCTTTACCATCAACTTTATCCTCATCCAAAATTAAATTATCTCTGTATACCTCTCCATGTAATGACCTGTTTTCAATAAATCTAAGAACCTTTCTTATCTTATCAACTCTGCTTACTGATAATTCAACATCATTTGCATTTGCATATCTATCTCCCCTCAAGTGATTCAAAAATTTGTCCTGAGATTTAAGTTCTCTTTCTAAAACTTGCCATAGTATATCTCTATACTGTTGCTGTTTCATTTCTGCAAGAGAACCTTTTAAACCAGCTTGTATCCTTAACTGAGCATTATCCCACATTTTTCGCATTTGAGCTGAATCAGGCTCTTGACCACTAAATGCACTTATCATAACAAAATCATTAATTAAATTACGTGCCTCAGTACTATACATTGAGTTAGTTCTTCTAACAGTTTGGTCTATAGCTGAAGTATATACAACTTTATTATCATCCTTTGAAGTTATTCCATCTAAAACTCTCAGAGCTGGTGTAAGCTTATAGAAGTTATCCACAGATTTAGAATCTTGATATTTATGTTGAACAAAATCATTTGATAATGCAGCCCATTCAAATGTACCATTTCTCCAGGCCGTCATTGCTCTACTAATATCGGAATACTGAGAAGTATTATGTCTAACAAACAAATCAAACAATGAACTAAGCTTAACATTATCGCGTCTATATTGCCATGCTAATCTTGTAAATAAAAATGCAGTAGGTGATTTTCTAAACCTATCTACACCATCTTTAATATCAGCATATTCCCAATACTCAGGAGCTCTCTGACCTGTCTCATCAAAAACACCTGAGAAAATTCTAGCACTTCTACCCATAGTATTTAAAGCTAATATATAAGCATCCTTCATTACCTCAGTATGCGAATTATCAAGCTCAATATTTCTATTATTCCTTCTTATAAAAGTCCTACCAACTTTTCCAAAGATACCATTTGGGTCTTCACCTATACCAGTACCTTTACTTGGGCTGGGCATATTAAGGTCTGTACTCCAATCACCAAATAATATATACCTAAGCAATACATTATCACTTGCAAATGCTGCCCTATGAGTCTTTTTATGAGGGTCAAATAATATAGAAGCCAAATTACTTATTCTTTGAGAAGTATCAGCCATCTTCTTTTCATTCTCAGGAGTTCTACCTTCAAATGTATTAACTTCATGAAAACCCTTAAGCAACTCAAGACCCTTCATCTCAAATCCTGTTTCAAGCAATAAACCTAAACTATAATTAAGTCTATTTATTCTACCTATTAAAAACTTATTCTTTACAAGATTACCTTTATGTACAAGAGCCCCATCTCTTCCACCTGATGTGCCAACTGGTTTACCATGAACATAATTATTATTTAATAAATCTACATCCCATTCAGTATTTTCTACTGGTATATTCTGAGGTTCTATATTAAAACCTGAGTTTAGAATAGCTTTATTCATTAGTGACTTGGGAGCATCTACATAATAAAACATCTTATCTACGTCATAATCACCCTGATGCTTAGTTATAACATCCATTGGGTTAGCTCCTATTACATTACCAAAAGCTCTAGAGTATATACCTTCAAGCCTACTAATTACTACATCTCCAAATGATTGTGAAGGGATACGAACACCAGGAACTGCTAAACCTAAATCAGACTCAGCTAATCTATAAGTAAACTCACGAAGAGCCTGTTGCTTTGAATAATCTTTACCAAATGCTGACCTTAATATTGTGCTAACATTGTCCTTATACTGAGAACCTGTAACTATAAGGTGGACACCATCATCTGTAATGCCAGGTTCATAATATCTTGAAAACATATTATTGCCTTCTCCAAACCTAATGTTAATCAACTGATGTAAATCAGCAACACTTAATTCATTCCAAGATAAACCAGCTCCCTTAATCATTTTATCTATATCTGATATAAGAGATTCAGCATTAAGTGTATGGTCATTTTTATCTTTTATAATATACCTTTCTAAGGTTGGGTCTATATGCTCTTCATTCCTATATGATATATCCTGTCCCTTCTCACCTTTATATAGCCAATTAACATCATCCTTACCTGTGAAAAGGCCAGTCTTAATTCCCATATCATAAGGAACCTTCTTACCTCCATATCTTGTTTGTCTTCTGTTTCCTTTTGGTCCTACAGTAGAATAGACAGGGAGCCTTGTACTAAACTCTGGAATCATAACTGATACACCAGCTCCATCTGTCTCTACACCAGCAAGCCTTGCAGTTTTAGCCTTATGAAATAACCTTATAACCTCTCTTTTAATGAACGGGTCTGAAGCATCCATACCAAGTTTGAACAACTGCATTGCTACTCCACCACCTCCTACGTCAAGGTCAAATCCTGTTATCCTGGCCTCCTCAACCATAGCCTGAACAATAGAAGTCCTTCTCCAGTCATTAAGACCTAGAGCATCTTCTCTAATCTTATATAAATGATTCTCTAAATTAGCATAAGACTTCCTAGAAGATGTAGCAAAATCTTTTGTATCATTTGCACTCATTCCAATTGCTAAGGCAGGTACAATCTTCGCAGGATGAAGTTTCTGTGCATTATAAACAACACCAATAGACGATACTGGTAATCTAAAGTTATTATCAGTATTAATAAGACCCATTGTTTTTTCAAAAATATTATTAGAATTAAGACCTTCTCTTGCTTTAATACCAGCTGGTAAAAGTGTACCATCAGCATCAATAGCAGCTAAATCATTAATAGTCCCTGAAAAAGACTTAGCAGCTGACTTACCCATAAGTATATCAACTCCCTTTTTATCTAAATGCTGAGCTATTCTAGGGTCATAAACAAAATGGGTCTTACCTATAAGTGTCTGACTCTGGGTAACACCCTCATGGAAGAAAGGATTTTTATTATGACTTATAATAGGTTTAACACCAGCAAATCCATCACCTATAAAGAACCCATTCATACCAAATATAAATTTAGCTGCATCTGTACTAAGATATGTTACACCATCAATAGCAGATACATCATTAGAAACCTTTGTAAGCTCTTCTAAACTCTGGTCTCTCCATGTAATAATATTTTCAAGCTCTTTAGCTAATGCATCTTTAGTAGCTGCTTTAACATCCTTTACTTTATCTTGTACTAACTTTGCTTTTGGTCCTGTTTGTACAAAATCCTTTAATTCTTCATATTTAATATGTTGTTCACGACCTTCAACCTGTAGAGTAAATCCTTTTTCATCCCTACCTATTACCTTATATTGTTTAGCTACACCTAATATAGGTCTTTTACCAGTAGATGGTAAATACTGAAGTACATCACCATCACTTATATCATGCTCACGTAAATAAGGACTTACATCTTTCTTCTTCTCAATATTCTTTAAAAAATCTTGTGCAATTTCGACTGCAGACTTGCTCCAATCAATATCATAACGCTCTGCTACATCTGTTCCTTCAAGATGAAACTTTCTGGTTAATTCATCAAAAGTTTTAACAGCCATTTCATTATAAATCATCTTAGTAATAGCTGTTGAGCTAAACAATGATTCTACATCTCCTATACCTTCATCACGTATTACAGATAAATCAAAGTTCCATCCCTTCTTCTCGAATTTCTTTAGAGCCTGCAAGAAAGCTCGATAATCTTGGTTCTTACCATCCGCTACAATCTCATGGTCTGATGCTACATCTCTTAGAATCTCCGCTACCTTAGTAGAAAGTCTTCCTGCGTTCTCCCCCTGTGCGGTCATAGAATACTTAAATAAATTAGATTGAGCAGCTCCCATTTCATCTTTTGAAGTAGCTACCATCATTTTATCAAAAGAAGATGTATTGGTACTGGAATAATACATATGCCTCATTATAAGCTGTACTTTATCTGGAGTTATATTACCATCCTGAAAGCTTTTAAGAACGTCTCCAAATAGATCATTAAAATTATCTTTAGCTTTAGCATTAACTTCACTTTCTAGCCTTGATGACTCAGCATCATACCATTTTTTAACGGTCTTATTAAAACTATCCTTTTGAGCCATTATACCATTCATATCTACCATCATCTCTGAACCACCAGCGTCAACTACAACTACTACAAATTTAAATGGCCTACCTGCTAATTCTTCACTCTTAATTAACTCCTCAATAGACATACCTCCTTCAGAAGCCTTTCTCTCAAGCTTATTAAGAACTTCTGCACTTACCTCAGGAGAGATATTCTGTAAACCAAGTATCATACTCTCAAAATCAAACTCACCGCCAAGAGCAATATCTTTTAAATATCCATTTTCATCTATTGATGACCTTGATAGTCTGGTTATATATATAGAAGGTGTATCTGATAAAGAATGAAATTCACTTACAGTTTCTTGCCACCAGTCTATATATTCCTCAATTTTCCCCTTAGCCCCATGAGTTTCACCTTTTTTTAATTCTTTTGTTCTAGCATTATAACTAAATAAATCCTTTTTCTCAGTTGAAACAATAGTATGAAGAAGCTTAGGTAACTCCTCAGCTACAAAATCCTCTTTGGAATATATCTTCTTATCATTCTTATCCTTATAAGTAACAACAGATTCTATCATTTCATTAACTAGTTCTCTGATATTTTCTGTACCTCCATCAAGTATATCCTTTTCAAACGCAGATATTATTCTTTGCTTAAAGTCCTCACTAAATGATTTTGTTTTATTATCATAAAATACTCCTTCATATCTCCTAGCAATAGTGTCTGGACTGATACTGTACCTAGCCTTATTAAGAGCGGCATACATTTCTTGTTGCTCTTTTATCATAACCCTATTAATTTCTTCAATCTGTTCTTTGTCTAATGTAGACAAGGCTCCAGTAAATGTATCAGTAACTATCTGTTGAAAATCTTTAAATCTGCCCTCTTTTTCAAATCTTTTAATTAATTGATTTAATGGTATCCTTGAATCAGAATCTAAATTCATATTTTTTAATAAAGCCTGCTTCAATCTTTTAAAGGCAATAGTACTCTTTAATACATTTTCAGTCCCATAATTACTAATTAAATCACCTACTAACTTTACAGTCTTAGATTTGCTTTTAAAATTACCACTTGAATCAAGAATATTCTCAAGAGCCTCAACTGAGCTCATTAATTTTTCCTTAGAATCTAATACTTCAGCCACTTCCAATTTTCTAGCATCATCAGAATTACCTTCAGCCTCCAAAACATCTCTAGCTTCTAATACCTCTACCAGTTTCTCAACCTTTTCTTTTAAGCTATTTAATATACTTTTCTCAGTTGGATTAAGAGCTCCAGCGTTTTCTCTGCTTCTTATATGGTCTCGTAATGAATCTCTAACTCCAATTAACGCAGCAGTATTATCAAGCTCATTTCTTCTTATAATTTGCTCAAGCCCCTTTATGGGAGAAGCTAAATCAGCTTCCTTAATTACATTAATCACTCCCTCTAATTCACTTTTTGCTTGTTTCATGCTAACTTCAGATAGCTCTCTAGCTTCTAGAATATACTTGCGAAAAGAAGAAGTATTAAGTATGCTCTTTATTTCAGGGTTTTCAAGCTCTTGAACAATATTTGTATCAGCAAAATAATCACCTTTGTCTCCAGTTTTAACAAACCCACTAAATTGCGACAATCTATTATATACGAGCTTTGTATAATCTTTTACTAATACATCAATTTCTTTCTTTGACAGTACACCTTCTTTAACAAGACCATGTCGAATAGTTGATGGGTCTGGAATAGTTAACATTATATTCCCACCAGTATCTACTCTTGGCTCTAAGAAAATCTTTGAATCAATACCATGCTGTATCAATGCAAAATCAGAATGTTGTAACTCTACTCTATCAATAGCCCTCTCAAATAAATATCTCTTAAATTTTGGAGTTAAGCTACCAGCTTTAACTACTCCTCCAAGTAAACCAGTTTGTCTTAAAGCTGTAGCAAGACCTTCACCTTGTCTTACAGAAATTGCTTTAGGTCTACCAGCATCAGAAGCTTGAATACGAGCTTTATTACCTAGTGGTGTATACCGTAATAATTGATGAGCCATTTCTAAAACTTGCATAATATCATCATGATGGTCTTTATCTTCATCCTTTCTTTCTTTCCATTGCTTTGGAGTCTTCTTCTCACCCCTTCTGAGAATTTCATCACCACTTGTAGCGTCCTCACCAGTATACATTCTCCAATCACTTGAAAACCTATCACCAAATATTTCTTTAATATAAGACCAAACTCTCATCTCATTATCAGTAAGACCTTCTTTATCTCCCGTAACAATCTTAGTAAGTCTCTCCATTACACGCCTTTCTTCAAGACCGTACATACTATTCCAAGTTATATTAAGCTCACCAAAATCTATCCGTACATTATTATTCTTACCAAATATCATTTCACCATATTTATCTTCATGGTCTCTAGTCATCTGCATTAAATTTTCATACCCTGACTTGCCATCAGGTCCAACATTATTTAAATCTTTAGCATTTATATTCATTTCATCGCCAACAGCAAAATCAACTTTACCTAATTCTTTTAATCTTTCTGCGATATCTTTATACTTCATAAGTTCACCTATATCACCTTCACTACCTTCAGCTACGCGAGGAAGATTTTTAAGTATACCAGTAGCTTCATCAATATAAGGCTTCTCAGCTCCTCCAAATTGACTAGCAACACTTAATAGATAAGACTGGAAAAAATCTGCATTATTCTTCAGAATCAGAGGGTCAAAATACTCAGAACGTAAAGTTCCCCATGTAGTATCACCTATCTTTTCACGGGATCCATCTTCTTTTACTTTATGTGTTTCTACCTCAGCAATTTCCCTTCTAAACTCTTTCCTATCAGCTTCAGTTAAGTGTTCAAAAAGACTCCTCTCTTCAATCTTATCTGTATTATTTCTTTCACCTTCTGGATTATTCATGATTCTATGAGCCTTAGATGCTCTCCAAATCTCATATGCTTCTACAATATTTACATCATCTACAGCATCTAATGTTGAATCATATTCACCCTCTGCAGCTCTTTTTTTAGCCTTCTGCATATACCTATCAGCAATACTGGCAACCTCTTTACCTATTCTTGTTTGTGAATAAGAACCACCAACAGTACCATCATATGAATCCCTCCAAGACTGTGAACTAAACATAAATTCTAAGTGTTCAGCATTATATCCTAAATCCTTTAATAATTGTAACTGTTCAAGGTACTCCTCTTTATAATGAACTTGATGTTGCCACTTACCTTTAGCATCTCTTGATAAAGGTTTCCTATGATGTGTAAAAAATGCTCCAGTTAACATATGTGATGATACTGACCACGGGTCCTTTTTTAAATGGTCTATAAATCCTTCACTAAGAAATCCTTGCCTTAACTGACCTCTCATCATAGCTTCTGTATCCATAGCCCCTCCAAAATACAAGGCACCGCTTATCATTCTAGGTAATGACAATGAAAAATTCTTAGCCTGTTCACCAACAAATAGCTTTCTAAAATCTTTTCTAGCTACAGTATACCAATCTTCAAGACCTGCAATTAAATCATCTTTTTTTACATTCTTTGGAGCTCCTAATTCATCCCTTACACCCATTTTGGCATTCGATATATTACCTATTCTCCGACCAGGCATCTTATATCTTATATAATCATAGTATGTAGCAAGCTCAACCTTAGTCATATCCTTATACTTAGGCTTCTTCATAACACCAGCTATGTCCCTATAATTTTTAATTGACATCGCACCTTTAACACCACCAGGAATAGCTTCTATCAATGGTAATGCAGCTGCGAACAGTAAAGTACCTGTAGCAATTTCTCCCCATCCTTGAGGTTCATAATCAGGGTCAAATGACCTATGTAACATTTCATCTGCAGTATTATAAACACCAAAACTCAATGTCATATCAGCAAATCTACCTGCATATCCAGAAAGCTTAGACCTAAACCTACCTGGTGTTGCTCCTCCAAGTAATCTTCCTAGCCAAGCTCCTGTTGTATTTAAATGTTCTCCCTCTTTCAATCCAGTCATAAATGTTTTAGTGGTTCTATCTATAATACCAGGAGTAATCCCAGGAATATCAGCTAAATCTTTCTTTAATCCAGCCCTAACTGCTTCCTGTATGGCTTTTTGAGCTCTAGCACTCTCAGCCATTGTAGGATTATATGCAGAATCAACCCACTTCTTAGGTTTATCTTTACCGAATATCTTCTTAAAAAGACCTGTGTTCTTCATATTAGACTCAACAGCTTCGTCCATAGTCTTCTGTATTGATTTGTCTGCTGCTGTTCTTAACTCTTTTTCAGCAGCTTCCTTACCAATGTAACGACCACTTGCTCCTGGAATAACATCAGACGCACGTACTTTTGAACCAATCCTAGCCATAGCGGCACCTGCCGCATCAGTAGACGCAGCTGCCTTTGCACCTCTTATAATCTTACCACTACCAGCATAATATCTAATAGGAGCACTAAGCACCTTACCTATACCCATCATTGGAGCTAAAAATCCAGCAGCTTCACCTACTATACCTCCAACCTTTTCCCATGTACCAGCCTCTTCTATATCAAATGGAGTCCACCCATCATAAACAGCTTTAGATATATAATCAGGAGCACCCATAAGAGCACTGTTAACTCCATGATATAATAATGATGGAACTGCCCACGCTGCATCTTCCCACATACCCAAAGAACCTTTGGTTTGTTTCGGGTCATCGTAATATGTGTTATCATTCCTGTTGGCAAGGGCAGGAGGAGAGTATGTTGTCTGCTTTCTTAAAGGAGCAGGAAGACCTGAAAGCTTTCGCTGTTCTTCTTCTTCCTTCTTTTTCTGTTTTATATATTCAGTAAGATATGTCATTAATCAGTAAACATACCCTTAAGCTGTGCATCATATTCCTTAGCACTTTCTAATCTGGATATTGCTCCCATAATATCTTCTGTATTTAAATCCTTCAGTGCTTCTCTCTGGTAATCCTGATAAAGTTTAAAACCTTTTTCAGCTCTATCTTCAGCATAACTTCTAGATGATTCATTTATTATATTATAGTCTATCTTTCGACCACCAACTTTGGCTAAATCAGTAAGCTCTTGTCTTTTCTCTCTATATAAATAATCTTTGAATGATTCTTCTGTAAATTTTACATCAGTATTAATGTCTCCATACATAGGTGATAAATATTGACTCGTTTGGGTAGTAAGTGGTATAGGTAGCATCTTATCTAATCCTAACGCTACTTTATCTATTTCTTTTCCAGCTTTATCATAAATCTTTTTAAAATATTTCCCTCTCCCAGCTTCATCTTTAGGTAGTGTTCCAGTTGTATTTATACTTTTCAGTTCGCCTGGAGTTAAATCCTCTAATAATTTACTAAAAGCATCATCCATAGAAGCGTCATCATCTAAATCATATAATGATTTTATCCTTGAAAACTCTTCCTGTTTTCTAATAATATCCTTTGTTTGCACCATCTCAAACTGTTTTCTTGAGTTCTCCATAGCTGATAATGTACCTTCAAACTTTGTCTTATCAACCTCATTCTTTGTTAATACTGGATTTTTAACAGTTTTATCATAATGTATATCAAGAAAAGCACCTTGAAGCAATGCCTTCATACTATCAGGCTCAAATCCTGTAGAATCAGATATGCCTTGGGCTAACCTTGAAAAGACATTTTCCATAGCTTCTTCCATTGATAGACCTACACCTACTTTACCTAAAACCCATTCATTGGTAATATCTATAAAATTATGAAATGGATTATTAGGATAAGACTTATTCCATTCTTCTATAATAAGCTTTTGTACCTCCTCAGTCTGAGGAGTATAATTATCTGGATAAACTATTCCAGTTTTTGATACGTGAGGGGCTGCCATACTATTTACTCATAAAATTATTAAATTGGTCTTTGTGATTTAATGTACTTCTAACATTAATACTTAAATACTTTTGTACAGAAGGTAACTTATAAAAATCTTCCATATATTCCCATGATGATCCCCATAGCATCTTACCAAAACTATATCCAGGGACTAAAACCTTTTCAGATTCTTTCTTTAATAAAACTCTTGATTCACTACCTTTATCCATAGCATATATAAACGCTTGATTAGGGTTTGTATGAGCAGTAAAAGCTTCAGCTCCTCTTGTCACTAAGTGAGCCCATTGCTCTCTCCTTGTTTGTCCAGTATATTTATCTTTTTGATTCATCCATTCATCATTAAACGATACTTTGCCATCTGAACCAACTATTATAGGTGAATTATTAGGAGTCCACAAACCAGCATCATAATTTTTCTGCATATTAAGTTCAACATCAGCTAAAAATTCATCTATTTTAGTCTCAACTAAAGCTGGTATAGCTGTCCCTTGAGTAGCAAATGCCTGGCTCCCTACCTTTTGAGTAGTAGGACTTGCCCATTGTTGGATAGCTACAAATTGTCGTGTTACTTCACCATTAGGACCTGTCTTTTCATCAAACCAATCTTTAACCTGTTCTTGGTACTTTGCTTGATGAACAGCCATATAAGCACTATTAAAGAAATGCATTCTCATATTAATCTTTTCTTCACTAACATCGCCTGCAACTAATTCCTTTTTATATTGGTCTCTTGCAACTTCATACTCAGCCTGTTCAAATACATTTTCCATATGACCTGATTGATGAGATACAAACTCAGCAGTCTTATCAGTCATAGCCCTTGCAGCTGACTCCGATTGAGATTGTAAGCTTCTTAAACGACCAACCTGTGCCTGTAAACCAGATTTTTTACCATAGAGGCTCTCCAAAGCATCATCTAATGTAGAGATTTTACTTTGGGTATAATTGGTTAATGAACCTTGTGGCTGTAAATATCCCTTAAACTTTTCCTTTGTTAACTCACCAAAAGCCTCTTCTAACTTACCCTTCTCTGATTCAAGTTTCGCAATCTCATCACTAACAATCTCTAAACTCTTAACATCAAGCTGATTTTGCCTTTCAAGCTTATAAGACATTTTAATCTCATCTATCCTGCTAGGTTCTAATATAGACTTAGCAGATTTTATAGCGTCTAATAAATCTTGAAAATCACCAATTTGAGCCATATTAATCCCACATCTCTACTTTAGTATCAGGAGTAACACAATACTGTTCAAACCCTTTATCGCCTTGTGCATATCTATTTAACATAGATTGAGGGTCTCTAGGGCTACGAAATGGATTACTAGCTTTACCACCAGTAGGAGATGAAATTTGACCTGTAGTATCCTTTCTCCATTCATCATCTAATGGCAGTACAGCTGCCCTTGATGAAGTTATAGCACCCCTTAATGATTGCTTCATAGATATCTCTTCTTTATCCATAGTCCTTGACATCTCAGCCTTTTCCTGCTCACTAGCTAATGACAATCCTTCACCTTTAACACCAAAAGCTTCACCCTCGCTTTGTCTTTTCTGTTCTAATGCCCTTCTCTGCTCATCTCCTACAGTAGATAATCCTGTTTTACCTATCTTAGACTCTAATACAGATTTTTCCTGAGCTCCAGCTTGACCAGCAGATTTCATTTGTACTGATAACTCTTTACGCTGCAAATCTAACTTCTCTCCTAACTCTCCTGTTTGTTCAGCATAAGCATCTTGCATCATTCCTGTAGTTTCATTATATGCTATAAGAGAATCCTTTAATGAATCAATAGCTGCTTGAGCAGTAGTGTCTTTTCCATGCCACTTGCCTGCCTTGCCCCATGTCCCTCCTGCACCAGTATTATGCACCAAAACACCATCTGCAAAATAATTATCTATCTTAACTGTAAGATTATGTACATAAGGAACATCCAATTGGTAAAGCTTAAAACTTTTCACTCTTTTATACATACCGTCAGAGCATAATAACTTATCGCCAATTTCAATATCTTTAGTATATTTATATCCATCCTTAGTATATACCTGATGGGAACCTGTAATAGTTAACTTATCATTTAACTTATAACATTGCTTATCATTCTTGTGCTTCCATAACTTTAAAACTTTAGAAGGCACTATCTTCTCTTCATCAAAATCCCAACTCTTGACTAAATCGCCTACTTCAATGTCTTTAATTTTTTTCTGCATTATACAAAATCTAATAAAGTGCCTACACCAGTAAGAGCTAATCCAATAGGAGCAAGAGGTGTAAACATCATAGCTCCTCCTACAGCTTTAGCTGTACCTGCAATACCTTCCTGTATATCTCCCTCTGCAAATCCAGAAATAGCCTGATATCCTCCTGTAGCTATACCTATTCCCGCTGCTGCTTTACCTGCTACAGCACCAACACTTGCAGTAGCTGAGCCTTTTGAAACCTCTGATATACCTTTCTCTAAAATTTCTGTAGTAACTTTACCACCTTCACCAAGAGTAGCAGTACCAACGTGTACTTGTGTTGCAGCATCTCCTTTACCTAGAGTAGCCATGATTTTCTCTGATGCACCCACCTGAGGTGTAGATGTACTTGTTAGTCCACTTGCACTTGTAGTAGTAATTGGTTTAAATAAATCAGCTGCTTTTGAAATCCCTAACTCAGCAACATCTTCACCAGATGCTAATGCACCTGTAATATACTGCTCAGTTATCTTGGCAGTTTCTCCTCCAAAACTCATGCCTGTATAGCTCTCAAATCCTTCCCATGCTGTCTTACCAACATCACCGAAAGAACCCATTTTATCAAATAATTCAGGAGTTTTACCAGCAACTGTTTCCCATTTCTTAATAGGGTCTGAAAATCTATCAACGTCAGGTAAAAAAAATGTACTAGCTTCTTCTATCTTTTTAGATGCAAGTTTTTTTGCACCTTTACCAATATAAGATTGGGCATGCATAGCAGTTGTACTAGCTACCTTACGACCTTCTTTTTTCGCTAAACGCTGTTCTTCTTCAGCTTCTTGTTCTGTTCGAATATTTTTTAATTCTTTAGCGTAAATGCTTGAATAGGAAGTTCCATACAAACTTGTTGTCATTATAAGCTCCTTTTATACCTGGATAATTTAATAATAATATGTGTTATCTTCAATATCATATTTTAATGTCCAATTGCAATCCAAAAAAACATTTTTTAAGTAGACCACTCAGTGACTGCGAAATCCAATTCAGGTGTTTCTCCAAATGGTTGATAAAACACATTGATATTATAATCAGTCCTTAATTTGTCAGCAGTACCATCATCAGCCGCTGCATCTACGTCTACACCATCATCATCTTGATATCCGTATAAAAGAACTTCTACTTTTAAACTCCAGAATGTTGAGTCATGTGCAGAAAGCTGATATAAAGTATCCCAATCGGTTCCAGGTGGATGACCTCCGACGTATGCATTTGAAGTCAGATTCAATCTATGAGAACCTTTTATATATATATCTCTTACAGGGGTAAAAAAAGTATTATTGGAGGGGGTTTCCAAAGTATATTTATCATCATGACCCGCGTGGTATGGAGAATAATCTGCATTATTATACAAATAATCAGTCCTAGTTCCATCAGCTAAATATGTTGTTGTAATCGCTCCCGTAGCAAAGTCATCATCAGCTAAAGTTTGTATTCTTTTAATACCTGTTCCTTTTCCGTAATTTGTTGTACCATCAGCATTATGCCCATAAGCATTATTAGCTCTAGCAATTAAATGAGCTCTTACATAACTGTTGCACCTTGTGTCGGTAATTGACTCATACCATGTACCTTCTTTAATTTGATATCCTGCAGGGTCTACATGAGAGTCTCCATATGTTAAAGCAGAAGATAAAGTCATACCACCAGCTACCCAAAATAAAAAACAATCATAATCAGCAAATGATTGACATCTTTCTTCCCTGCCTGGGTCTTCTAACCCACCACCAAGTGTAATAGGTTGAACATCTCCAAATGGATATGTATGTTTATGCCCAGTATCAAGGTCTCCCCAATGGTCATAATAAGCTTGGACTGTATCATCCTTATCATCACTATTATCATAAGCATTTCTAATATTAACAGTAAGAAAACCAGACAATAATCTATCAGGGGGAACTCTTGCGGCTGCAAGGTACTTTGCGTGTTGTGGTATTTTAGCCATTATTTATTACCAGTTATCGAAACTACTATCAGCAGATACTCCAGAAATAGCAGCGGCAGCAGCTGAATATATACCTATCAAAGAATAATTATTCTGTTTATCTGCTAAACCCATCGTCATATGGTTTGTGGAATCCGCAGGCTTTATATTAACAGCATAGTCATCAATAAAACAACTTCTAATAACTACATTACCAGTGCCATCACTTCTTGTTAGTAATAAGTTTAAACCTGAATTATGTATATCCCAATAGTTTTCAACATTTCCACTCCCATCAGACTCAGCGAGTCTTATCCTTGCATCGGCAGAACCAGCCGAAGTCTCTGTATCTTGTATAGTTAAAACAGGGTTAGCTCCTTTCATATGAAGTAATGACTCTGGAGTTGTGTCACCTATGCCAACATAAGTGGTTGGTGATAATATAATATCAGCACCTGAAGCTATAGTAATATCAGTACCGTCACCAACAATATACTCTCCTCCTTTATCATAAAAATATAATCTTTGGTCTCCATCGTCAATAGCAACAACAGCGTTACCAGCCCCATTTTGTATATATGTAGCCCCTGCTGTAGTGTTCATATCAAAAATCATTGAGGATGTGGAGTCATCTTTAAATGTTATATCTCCACCACGAGAGTTTATTTCTAAGTTAACACCTGATCCACTTGTCTTAATTATTGCTAAATTAGATGTATATGTAATATCTAAAAAGCCTGTATTATAGTCATAGAACTGAAAAGCAACATCTCCAGAGCTGCCAGCGTCATCATGTCTAAGGTAAAAGTTCATATCTGCTTCGGTTTCAGCGTAAATAGAGGAAACATCACGTATCTCGCTAACATAAAAATCTTTATTAGAAGTAATCTTTTCACCTGAATTTGTTGTCGTAAATATCATAAAGTCGCTACCACCAACAGAGTTCTCAATAACTAATGCGTTTGCTTGATTATCTACTATTTTTATAGTATTATTACCAGCATATGTAAACTGTAAAGCTCCAGCTCCTCCCTCCAAAACTACATCTCCAGCAAATGTAGCCTGTCTACTTTGATCAATTGTTAAAGCTGTATAAACAGTATTTAATGAAGAGCCACCTGATCCAGCTGGAGCCACTTTGAAAAGCATATCTCCACCAGAAGCTGAACCTGTGCCTACTCCAGCAAAAAATTCAAGATTGCCACCAGCTTTATTTGTTCCTGTGCCATTCCCTCCTTTAATTAATAATTTACCACCAGCTTCATCAGAGTGAGTTTTTCTTGTAATAGTTGAATCTCCGTCATCATCAGCTCCAATAGTTAATGTTTCAGAACTATATGATAATGTAGATTCTGAGGTAACAGTCCCATCTCCATCATCAGTTAATAATTGATTAGCCGACCCATTAACTCCAACAGGATGTAAATCACTAACCACAAGAGTAGCACCAGACCTGTCAAGACCAGTAGTCCCAACAGTTCCAGCAACTAAATCCAACAAATCTGCAAGAGCTTCCCTTCTTACTTCATTTGCAGATGAAGTGTCAATAAATAATATATGATCTCCATCAGCTATTGATGCAGGTATAAGAGACCCAAAGTCAAGTTCGAGTTCTCCTTCAGATATATTAACATTTATAGTGTCACTTTTATTTATTATATTACGAGCCTTACTGTCAATAATAGGAGGAACTGAAGTGGGATACATTTTAGAAGAATATAACTGGTTTTCATGCCTAGTATATGCAACTAACCCAGTACCTTTTACATACCTGTGTTCTAATTCACCCTCTTTTAATTCCCTTACTGTCGGAACGCCTTTTCTAACTCTAGCCATTATTTAATATTCTTTAATCTGTATACTATTGATATATCGTTGACTTCAAAATCACCATTAACTTCTCCTGTCATATGTAATTGAAAACTATATACACTGCTTACTTCAGATGAAACATCGGGTTTTAATTCTGCATGATGCCAAGTTGTTAAATCTGTTTTAGCATGCAATGGCTTACTACTACTAGCTGTCGAACCTGTTGGCTTACCAGTTGTAATATCTGTTCCTTCAAAATCATATGGAGCAGATGTATTTCCATTAACACTATACTTAATTACTAAATTATCAGCAACTCCCTTATATGAAATTCTTACCCTATAAATCTTTTTTCTTACAGATGGTTGACCAAAATCAATATCTTTAGTTACAAATGTAAAACTTGATGTAGATGTAGATGTATCACTCCACTGCTGTGGAGTATTAACTGTTGCGTGAACTAAATCACCGTTCCAATCATTAATCAAATTGGATTTTACTGCATCCGAAAACTTAGCATCTGAACTTTTAGTCCAACTTCTTGTTACCATATCATATAAATATATAGCACCATCACCAGTTGTGCTTTCATCATCAACAACTATTATTTGCCTTTTGCGAGGGTAATATCCAACCATTGGTGTATCTACAAAAGTTTGCCAGTCGCTTTCTTTTATCTTTTGCAATCCTTCCTTTTCTAATAAATTAACAACATTTTTTCCATCATATAAATAACAACCATGCTCATTCGCCCAAGCAACCCCATAATCTGTTTTACATACAGCAGATGGAGAAGCAACTCCTTTATGTTTATAAGTCCCCTCCAAAATTTCAATAGAACCACTTACATTAATTATATACATTGTATTTTGTTTGAACTGTAATATCTTATTTGCAAATTCAGCTAAAGCCGTTATGCTTTCACCATCAGCAACTGCAGCCTCAATCTTATTATAATCTACAAATACATCAAATTGATTTATACCAGACTTATACATTGAGTCGCCTTCAACCTTTATTGTCCCATCACTTCTTCTAATCAACTGCACATTCCCCACATATAAAGCTCTACTAACTACGACAGCATGCTTATATCTAATCTCTATACGGTGTTCATCATCAGAGCTCATTGGCAAATTGTCAATAATTACAGGAGTAGGAAATCTATATCCTAAATGATATTTACCAGGATTCATTTGTGCATAATTAGCCACTATATCTCCATATATATTCTTTGTATTTTATCAAGACCCATACTTCGGTGCTTAGGTTTAACAAGCATTATTTGTTTTTCCCATAAGTTACCATAAATATTATTATACTTAATATATTCCCAATCTTCAAGTGTTTCATCGCTATAAACATATCTTTTCACTATTCTATCTCTATTTTTATATAATTCTTGTCCAGTCATTTGCATAACTTCTGGAATATACTGGGATATTTGAGCATCAATAGATTTTCCATCTTTTTGATATTTATTAAAAAATAATTTTAAAAGTGATTCCCAATCTTTATTATCATTTTCAGTATCATATATGGCTATATCATAATCTTTGAAAGATTCTTCATTACGAGCATAACTCCCAGTAAGATAGTACTTAAATCTATCTCCGTATTTAGATTTACACTTATTCACAATATTATTAACTACTTCCACCTGATGAACTTCCGTATCCACCATCTTCATCGTGAAAAGGAGGACTCGCTCCTGAATCGAGGATAGTAAATTCATTTTCTGTTCTTTTCATAATATTAAAATTCTCATCAAGCAACTCTACTACAAACTTAGTTTTACCAGGAGCAGGATTGATAACATCAAATTGCATTGCTTGTGAGCTTGTAGAACTTAAACTAACCTCCTTATATAAAGGACTTAAATTAAACCCTGATAATCTTAATATACCTTTTCTATCACTCCCCTTAGACTCTTCTAAATCTAATGTTGCTGTACAAGTATTAGCAGCTCCTGACTGATTAGTTGACGCGTCTGCACCATCATAAGACTCAGTAGATGTGGGGTTTGCTAAAGTCAATGAATCGGCTGTACTCGATGTTTTCCAAAAACCTGCCAATGTATTACCTCCTGCAGAAGTTACATTAGCACCAGCATCAGAATTATATGTTTCCCATCCATGTTCACCACCCTTTGTTAAATCAAAATTTTGTAATAAATACCATTCATCAGATGTATAAGACTTTGTATAAAGATTTATTCCAATAATTCTATCATCTAATAAAGGATGACCATCTGCAGTTACTATATCTGTATCATCAATATCTGGGTGTGTTATATATAATTGAATATTTAATATTTTTTCATGCATTTGTATTGGAGTCGATCCTACAGTAGATATAGGGCCTTCTTGCCCACCTACATAAATAGGTGTAACCCCAATCCAATATGACCCAATCCAAAACCCATCATCAGCAAGCCAATATGCAATAACAATCTTATTAACAACATCTATTTCAGAAGATGTTGGAGAATTGCTCGCAGCATCATGTAATACAAGTGTTATTCCTAATTCATCTAATGACCTAATATGCTGTACTCCATTGTGCCATTTTGAAGTAGAATATTTAGTCACACCTGCTCCAGTTTGAAAAAACTTATTATCTAAATATCCATACCATTGATTCATATTAACTATATATATAGGTGTATTATCATTATGTTGCACAGCTTTTGTGCCAAACATAGCTCTTCTAACAGTTATATTAACGCTTCCAATTGCTGCTGCAATAAATACTATTTCATCTTCAATCTGTAAATAATTGCCTTGAGCAAAATGACTGGAGTTATCTACTATTAATACTGTATCTGTCGAAAGAAAATGACTACCATCATTTATAAGAGAACCAGATGCATATTTAGAAAGTTCACCAGTAGATACTCGAACAACGCCATCTATTGAAGTAAAGCATGGTCTTGCTGCCGCTGAAGTGGTCTTGCCTATAAAATTTATGACACCATTCTCATTACTATCTTTATCATCATCCCAATCATCTGTTGCTAAACTATAGACCCATACCTGAACATCTGAATCATCATATAATGCAAGATACTCATCACCAGTTTCATCTTCATCATCACCAGCGTCTTCACCACCTATTCTATCGTGTGAAAAATAAAACAATCCAGATCCAGGAACTTGAGCTGATGCGCTAGCTCCTGTATTATCTAATTGCTTCTCAGCTATATCATGTGTAGTAACAGAACCAATAGTTCTTACAGTTCCAACATTATCAATCATAACATCACGAATATCAGACAACTCACTATCAAGTATATCTCTTGGGTCTGAACTACTATTTAGACCTCCATGAAACTGATTTATCTTCCAAACCTGCTTAGGCATCTTCCTCTTGCTCTATATCGTGGATAACTTCATTTTGAGCGTGCTCAGGTAATTCACACACTGGACAATCATCTTCAGAGAAGTCGTATTCAGAGTTGACATCGTGGTCAAACAAATCAGCTCTCATACTTCCCTCTACTCCTACTATACGACCACCTTCTGCTACTCGTATCTTTTCGTTGTATGATTCCTGTATGGAATCTTCTTGTTCAAGTAATCTTTGCGTTTCTGGCATCCGCCACACTCCTTTATTTTGCCACGAGTGGCAGTTCTAATTACACGGCTAATTGTGTCTCCAACCCCTTTATCATGTCCAAATAAATCTATATTTCTACCCATTAGGGTTTTTTCTGAAAAAATGATTTCAAAGTAGAATCTTGTTTTGCTTGTTGCTCTTTACTTATAGGGTCAAATATATTTGTATGTAATCTTTTGCAATTAAGTTTTTGTTTTTTAGTTTTCGCTTTTTTCATACAAGCATCCATTTTTGCTTGTCTTTTTTTTCTATTTTCTTTTGCACTTGCTATTTGAGGCATAAATAATCCTTTTAGCTATTAGGTTTTTTCTTTTTCTTTTTTAGATCAGGGTCTTTTCCCGTTTTATCATAATTATCCATTAATTGTTTAAAATTTTCTGGAGTTGCTTTTCCTATATTGCTGGGCCATGGCTTCTTCCTAGCTCTATACTCATCTTTTTTGTTTAGCTTTTTATTAAAATGCTTTTTACACGCAACTCTATCACTATCAGATTTAGCGCTTTTCATGCAATCAATAATTGATTTGTAACTTAACTTTTTTCCACTTTGTCCTTTGGGCATATTATATTTCCTTTTTAAGTTACCTGTTTTAAGTTTACTGCCTTTTCCTGTATCTTTTGAAGAAACATCGCTTAATCCTAGTACATCAGCCATTATTTCTTTAAAATTTCCAGAATATTTTAATACCTGAAGAAGCAATATCCAATACTTCTTTTACGATCTGATCACGTTCAGTCTTGGTAATCTTGCCGTCTTTAACGGCTTCGTGATATACGTTTAGTGCTTCCTGAATTTCCTTTAACACTTTTTTGTATTTAGCAGCAGCAAATGTTAAACCGCCGCCAATAATGATTGCAGCCATATACGCTGCGTTACTCCAATTCAACCATTCCATTACATTTTCCCCTTAAATAGCCAAGCGATGAATCCACCAAACACAACAGAGAGTACTCCTCCTATTGCAGATACAGCACTTAACAGATTTTCATTTTTACGAATACGCCCATTCTGTTCTTTTACTAAAACCTCAAGCCTGTCTACCGATTCCTTAATATGAGTTATGTTTGAAGTTTGACTTGCTTGATTTATTGTTAATTCTTCTAAACGGCTCTGCACTAAATCCAAACGATTTTGCACGTTGTCTCTGTAGTTGTCCACACCCTCTTTATTGTATCTGTTCATTTGCCGTTCATGCGTTCCAGCATCCCCAATACTTTTTCAAGTTTACCTGATAAGTTGTCTTGCCTATCGTGAAGTTTTGTCATCATAGTATAGTTTCTTTCGTTATCGGTTCTTAAATCTTTCATTACATATTTCAGCAGAATACCTGCAAATATTACTATTAATCCCCAAACTCCGAATTGCTCAACGAAGTATTGGGGTGTCACCTTGTGCCTCTAATAATTGTCACTTCATATTCACCGTGAGTATAACAATACGTGTTTATCAAAAAACCTCCGTCGTAAGCAATAGGATGCAGTTCATTAGGGTTGTATTGATGACCCTCATAGTTAATTACCGCATCAGGCAATACCTCTTTTGTCTGCACACCTGCACATCCAACCAACATAAGAATTAATGAAATAACACGAACCATTACTCATCCTTCATGTAATGTCTTTTCAACATCTTTGATTGTAGCTCCCAATGCCGCATCATAAGCGGTTAGAATAGCGTACATCTTTGAATTTTGAGAAGTATGAATAATAGAAGACACGTTATCGTCAATACTTTGTATTAGAATATCTACCACCTGTTGGTGCCAAATATTAAAGTTTCGGATAAATTCTTCTGGAATACCCGCTCGTCTTGCGTCTGCTATATAATTAGATACAGTCTCATTTAAATTTCTTGTAACTACTTGGTTTAGTTGAGCATCGGTCATAATATCAAAATCATTATTCCTTACAAGGTCTTCTAATGATTCTTGAAATGCTACAAATTTAATCGTTAAAAATTCTCTAGCATTGTCTGAAACTTGTAACCCCGGAATAATCAGGTCTACCCATGTATCAGCGTGGGTAAATAGTGAATGATTCATGAGAACAGATGTATCAATGATACCTGCCTCCATTTTTCTTTGTTCCATCAAACTTTGAATTAAAGTTACTCCCATAGGTGAGAGACCAGTTATAAATGCTACTATAATAGCAGCCATATTTTTATTCATAGCCATTTTCCTTTTATTTAATTTTCCCAACAGTTTATGCTCTCTTCTTTAAACTCTATGGTAACCCAACCGGTTCTTATCATAGGGTAGAATGAATATCTCGCATAATCTGCATATCTTAGAAACGACCCTCCTCTTATGTACCACCTTCTCCTCATCTCTTCTGTATTATCTTTTCCTATAATTAAACTATCCATAGGTTTAACATATAATTGATGATTGTGACCTAAGAAGAATACATCACCATCACTATAAACAGCAGCCATCTTATCAAGTTCTAAATCACCGTTTTTGCCTGCACTTTTACCATGACCAGAAACAAGATTATAAGTTTTACCAGCTACTTTTATTCTTGTATAACCCGGCATCCTATAGTATGGGACACCTAATGCCTTTGCTAATACTTTACATACATCAAAGTCCAGAATATTAAAAGAACGTAAGTAATCATGGTTACCTCCTCTAATAAACAAACATTTGTCTTTTATAGTATCTACTAATCTTACAAACTCTAAATATTGCTCTTCTGGTGGAACATCCTGTCCTCTTTGATTAATTTTGTAATGAGGTGGAATTAACTCTAATAAATCACCATTACCAAACCATCTCGCATTTTTATCTTTTTCAATAATTTTAATAGCTTCTTCAAACTTTTTATAGTCATGTTCTACTGCTCCTACATGAACGTCTGTAAGCCCATGTAATCTCAACTCTTTTCCTCCATCTATTTCTAATATTTCTCCAGGTTCTACATATTTTAATTCGTGTAAAACATTAACATCAACCTGTATAGAAAAATATCTACTACAATCAACACATTTAAACTCTTGAGTCCTATTACCAGTTACTAATATCTTAACGCCATTTTTGCGTGTCTTTAATGAATTACATCTAGGGCATCTTATCATTTTTTATTTCCTTACCGGGTTTTATCTCTCTTCTCGCTCCTTGCAGTTGCTCCGGGGAAAATCCTTGGAACAAACCTACAACACCTGTATCTACTCTCTTAACGCCACCTCCTAATGTGCCGATAGCCTTGCCTAATTCTTTTAATGATTGTAATGAAATATTTGGGTCATCACTAAAATCTGCTAAATGCTTTAGAGACCTTAAGATGTAATCGTGGTCTACCCCCAATGCTTTGGCAACATCTTTTACATTTTTTTCTATTTCTTGCATGACTCTCCTCTGTTTTAGTAAAACTACTGCCTTTTTACGAGCTTTATCTCTGTCTTCTTCATCAAAAGCATCCATGTATGCTTTGACTGCATCCGTGCCAACTGCAACAGTTGTTGCGAATAGCTTCTCTTTATTGGTAGGGATTTTACGTTCTTTAACTCGATTGTTTGTATTTTTTATTTTTTTTGAGAATGTGTACCTATTAGGATGATTATCAAAATCGGTATCCATAAGTGTCTTGTCGTTTCTGATAAATGTACCGACAACAGTTCTAACGTATCCTTTGCTATATGTGTAATTTGGTCTATCGTTAGGATGTTTTAGAGTTCCATTAACTTTTAGCAGCTGTACAATCCTCTTGTCATCACTCCATACCCAATCGCCTTCCTTTCCTTGTCGCCAATTGTCAACTGGTGTGATATTAGGATGGTCATTATTGAACTCACTTATGTGGTCGTATACATAGTGTTTAACCCTCTTTATCTCTCTGTAGTCCATATTTTATTGTTTATTCTTGGTAGATGCTCTCTCATACATTCTATATAAACTGTTAAGTAGGTCATTGACAGCCTCAGGTATTTCATATACCTCTCCATCCACCTCAATGTTTACCATAGAAGAAGGGTCAACCATTGGTAATTCTTTAGACATTTTATCTAAATACTCTTCTAATTCTTCTAAAGAATAGTTTTTTAAAGTTTCGATTTCAGCTGCCATTAAATTCATTCCACAGACTAATGCATATATATATATATATATTATATATTATATATTACTTATTAGTTTTCTTTTTGCTTACTTTTTCTTTTTCCAATTCTTGGATTTTTTTCCTGAGTCTCCGGTTCTCATTATCCAACTTATCCGCCTTTAATTTTAATTCTCTCTTATACGCCTCATCCCTTGCGACTCCAGTTAACCCTGCAGGCTGAGATAAATCCTTACTAGTAATTGTCATATTGCACTCCTTTGTTAATTCAAATTAAGATATGCCCAGGTTATTTACAACCAAAAAATTATATCATTTTGATAGACAACCATATATACACATCCCCCCGGTCTTTTTGGGTTCTTTGATTATAATAACTAAGTTGTAATCATTACTCGTTAATTAACAGATTAGGAGGTCCGACATGGACGATAACAATCAATCCTATTGGGCTGAGCTACTCAAGCGTACAGCCTTTAACCTATTCATAGGCTCTGCTGAGAAAGCTGGTCGACGCTACGGCTTAGCACCATTCAAAATCAAACAGTACCTCTCAGGTATACGAGATGAGCTGCGCGAAATCGATGAGGATATGAAACCTCGTAGCAATGAAGATGTAGGCGCTATCCTTAGTGATATAAAAGCCTTCATGAGTGGTGACGGTGCTCCACCTAAGCAACCATCTAAGCCTGCTGTTACATTAGATGACATTATGGCTGTTGTACAGTCTAACAGTAATAAGATTGCCACATTGGAAAGTGGTAAGTAGTGGTTAGCCCCTTAATTGGGGCTATTCCATCTAATTAGTCTTAGTATTAATGAGTACATATATATAGAGTATTCATATAACTTGGGCTTTAACAGGAGTATCATATGAAACAGTACATAAAGGAGTTCATAGGCTTCATATTAGTCATGACTTCATGGTTCATAATGTTATACATTGCAGCCATAGTTAGAACACCTATTTAACAAATTGCGGAGTGGAGAAGAGTCGAAAGACGTGGTATCTCGCCGGGCTCATAACCCGGAGGCTAAAACAAGACGCGCATAAGTGGTTCGAATCCCGCCTCCGCTACCATTTAACTGAGTGACTGCTCAAAGAGTCAGTGGCAGCTTAATGAACTGTGTATAACACTGACTCACCCCTTTTAATAAAACATTAATATGACTATGATTGCCGTTAGAGTGATAGTAAGACCATTATATGGCGATTAATATTGCTCAAAACTATAAAGTAGTCATATTCATTTAAGGAGAAATCTAATGAATGCTGAAACAAATTTAATACTTGTACGAGGTGTATCAGGCGCTGGTAAGAGTACAATAGGTGAATTATTTGATGATGATAGAACAAAAATATTATCAACTGATGATATGTTTTATGTTGATGGTGAATACATATTTAATCCATCTAAGCTTAGTGAATATCATGCTGCTACTATTGTCAAAGTTAAAAATCTAATGATAGAATATAACTACCAAGTTTTAGACTGTGATTATGTTTGGTTTCCTATAAATAGGATAGTAGTATGTAATACATTTACTAGTGAATGGGAAATGAAACCATATCTTCAACTTGCTAAAATATATGAATGGCGTGTTCATACAATAATTGTAGAGAACAGACATGATTCAGATAGTATTCATAATGTACCTAAAGCAACAATTAAAGTACAGAAAGAAAGATTTGAGGTGTATCTATGAAAGATAATACTAATATCTATTCTGGTGTCTTCTTTGATAATGGTTTGCATATGACTTGGGATTTTAATCCTGGGTCATGTGTATTACCTGATGGAATAGAAGACGGTGATGAACAAATCATCACATTATATGCTAACATTCATGCTCAAGTAGTTGGATGTTTTGCTTGTTTTATAAAGAATGACAAACTTGGAGATAAGGTCTATGAACAACACAATTCAGATGTCCCTCTTCATATTACATTGTATACAGGCGTAGATGCTGATGGAAAGAAAATACCTCCTATTGAAGCAGGTATATATCTACGAAGCATGAGATTAGCCTTACCTAAGGGTATTACACCTACAGGCTACTCACCTCTATCATCTCTTCATTATTGGAAGGGTGAATGGGGATTTAATAAAGTATAATTAAGCGGAGTTGCTTTGAATTGAAGTAACTAGCATTGTATGAAGGCAACCGTTAACACTAGACAAACGAACTGTCTGTACATATGTAGTCCTATTAGTCTGCTCGGCTAAGGACAATATCTGAATAAACTGTAGTGGTATGAGGCTATACGTCTATCCCTAAAGGTAGTATCCTCTATCCTGTTAATCTCGGGTCAGATAACATATTAATGCAGCGATAAGGCTGCTGTAGGTATTCGAGAGAGTACTGAAGTAGAGTCGGAAGCTCACTACCGGACTATCGTATCTGGTAGGCATCAACACGCGGGATGCCTAAGTTATAGAGTAATTAACTATGGCTGAAGTATCTCCGATGTACACAAGGTTATGGAGTGGATGTGACAGTCCTATCCTTGTTTCATACTAAGCTCTGTGATAGAGTAATTCTTACCAAGCGGGACAGAGCAACTCCCATTTTTATAAATAATATTAGCACATATCATACAAACTAAAGGAGATTACCTATGATAAATACACATAATTTTATGCCTATAGCCAGTTGCGATTCAATAATTCTGGATAATTATCTAGACAAAACAGACTTCACACTTGGAGTACAGGAGGATTATTGCGATGAATTGACTGATGCATATACAAAACTTAAGGAGATGTACTCGTATAACTATGATGAAATGGTTGAAAGCGATTATGATGAAATGTTAAAACTTCATTATTATGAGTGGTTACATAAATATGATGATAGTATATCATAGTGCTATCTCCTAGCGTAAGAGACAAAAGTGCTATAATTACCTCAGGTTGCATTGTGAAAAGTGCGAGATAACTTGTTGGTTGGCTCCGGAGGAAGCTGCCGGGTCTCTTACCTATTTGAGGCTAGGCATTGCCAGTAAGGAAGGTACCGAAACTAAGAGACAATTACGCTATGGCTCTAGCCTCATCCGTGTACATACAGTTCAAAAATTTGATTAAGTGAAAGAAAAAAGGTGAGATGAAGGTCTCATTAGCATTGATTATACGCTTGTGCAGCAGGTGCATTGGTTCCAAGTACAGGAACATACAAAAAGCAAGCTTAATCGCAAGGTAACATCAAAGATAAGTATCATATTAACCCTTGGGATAGATATGAGAAAGACTTTAATGTAAAAACATCAATGAACGTGAAGGGATTTGTACCCTGACACAAAATGACTATTGTTGAATAACATAGTAACAGCTTAATCAATGATTAATTATGGGTGCCATAGCGTGTTAAAGGCATAAAGGGTGTAGTCTGACGCTATACATCCA
>Ga0080013_1000747_pt1 | contig 45029 bp, 42 predicted proteins | sample ETNvirenome_6_85_FD_69236 | JGI IMG/M metagenome (GOLD analysis project Ga0080013, IMG submission 69236) | Marine viral communities from the Pacific Ocean - ETNP_6_85 (SPADES assembly) (version 2) | ecosystem: Environmental > Aquatic > Marine > Oceanic | place: Pacific Ocean | collected 2013-06-19
GGCAGTATGTTTCCAGCTTTTAGCATAGTCCTACTTGTACTTATCTACGTGGCTTTCACTGCTGCTGGACGCCCCAAAGTCCGGCACTTCTACAATCATGTTTGATGCTTGCTCTCCGACGGGCATGTGCCCGAAGAAGGAAGGGAAGTCCCAGGGAACCAGAAGATCCTGCACTTGCTCCAGTATCTCTGGGGAGACGACCTTGAAGCCTTCATTTTCACAGACCAGGGTACTGGCTGCTTTCTCACCATTGATACGGAGCTTAAGTGGTACGTCGAAGACTGTTGCCGGTTCCGGGTTACTGCACCCTTCTCTCGGGGTAGTAGCCAGATCCTTGTAACACTGTAGCTCTTTGGTGGGTAAGGCCGTAGTGTCGCAGGCAGGGCACGCTACTTCTTCTGTCTCGAGTGCGGCCTTATGCTCTTTAGACACAGTAGTCTGCGCAGGGTCCAGGAAAGTATGCCCACAAGATCCGCAGGCGTACCGAGATACAAAGAGTTGGCCCCCACAGTTCTTGCAGGACTCCCCAACTGCTTTCACAATCTCCTGGAAGTTATTCCAGTACCCTTTCCCCAGGGTGATGAATGAACGTCGACCGAAAGTTGTGCCGTGGCCTTCGTTGCAATGCTCACAAAGGTTCCGTCCCAGGGGATCTTTGCCGTGGCACTTGATCCATTCCTCCCAGGTAGAGCCCTTGTCGTTGGACTTCTCTATTACGTGGAAGTCCGCCAACTCAATGGCGTTGATTGCTACCCGGGGTTTCGGGATGAAGGTGGCGTTCTTATCCTTCACCTGGTAGTGGCACAGGACACAGTTCTCGTCCTTCTCCCCGTTGTGGCAGTTACAGAGCACCAAGCGAGACTTCCCTTTGGTAACCCATGCTGCCCAGTACTCGTAGAAGATATCCTCTCCGTAAGTTCCCGGGAAGAGTAAGACCTCAGACGGAGTCTGGGTCAGGCGCACCGACTTCATGCGGTTGATCCATCCGGGGACTGTTCGACTGCCCCCTCCCTGACCCGGGATTCGCTTCACAGCTTTGCTGTCCTTCTGGATACGTTGATTGAATTTTGCAATCTTGTCCTGAATGTTCATGGAGACCTCGTAAGATTATATGTAAGCGTTCAGCATCGAAATCATCAGGTGACAGACCTTCTGTACCTGCCGGATATACTATGGTGTACACTTCTGGGCTTTGCTTTCGTAACCAACCGGGGAGGCGTTTCATCGCTTTCTGCCCGGCGTCGTCATTGTCGAGAAACAGGTATATCGGGGCACCTATGCGTAGCAGCAGTGTTGCTTGCTCTTTGCTCATGTGTGAACCCATGAGGGCTACTACGTACTGATACCCGTGTTGGTACAACCACATTGCCTGCTTGAATCCTTCAACGACGATAAGGTACGGAATCCGCTTGCCCAACATAGCCGCGGCGTAGTACTGGTCTAGATTCCATAGGAACCTGCCTTTGTGTAGTTTATAGTTCGACGCAACTTCCCGGAACTCCTCCGACCCGTAGATGTAGTACCTTGGGAATGAGGAAGAGTCCACGGCTCTGCCGGAAATACCGATCAGGTTGCCCAGGTGATCCCTTAGCGGGAAGGTCACCCTACGTCGATCCATATCGAATCCGATGTCAAACGAGAAAAGCACGTCCATTTCGAAACCCTCTTTCAACAGCAATTTCGGGCAGTACTCGAATAGAACGAGCATTTCTTCGGGCAGGGCTGGGTTACTGAACTGCAAGCCCCGTGCATAGGATGTGGGCGTTTGTCTCGGTGCACCCTGTGGCAGGTCTTTGGTAACCTGATCAATCACCACTCTCGCTACACCGAAGCTACGCAGTAGTCCCTTCAGGGACCATCCTTTGTTGCAGGTGTGGCAAAAGGACATGCCGGGTACTTTACTTCCTTCGGGTGGACCAAGGTATACATAGAACGACGGTCGACTTTCTTTACCTCCTTTGTGGAATGGGCAGTAGCACGAGATATTATCCCCAGCAGCAGATGCAATCCGTAGGTGCTTTTCCAGTACTTCCAGGATTTGGTTACGGATCTGCATTGTCGTCCTCCTCTTTGCCAGAGAGGTTCTGCATAATGCTGTTCTTGAATAGGCTTGCTAGCTCTACGACATGCTTTTCCTTAGGACCATTCTCTTCCTTCTTTTCCCCAAGGTCGTGCAGTTCCCACCCGGCAAAACTGAAGTCATAGCCTGGCTTAGCATTAATGGTGAACCCATCGAGCTTGCAGTCACGTGTAGCTGTGAAATGCAATGATAGCTCGGAGGCTGCTTCATTAAGGATGCACCGAATGGCAATATCACAGTCGTATACTAGCTGCGATGCCATGGCTATGGACGCAGTGCCTCGAGCGCCAGTACCTTTGAACTTCAAGGCTTTGGCTTCGTTCTCCTGCCACACCATAATCGTGGGAATTTTAGTCGCTGCGCACATCTGCTTCACATCCTGCGAGATAGCCTGCAGGTTGGACCAATTAGTCGATGCTTTCTTCTCCCGGTCATCGGACATCATGTACGCACTGTCCAGGATAACCAGGTCGGGGTGGTACCGTTCAATCTTACGGTGAATGTCAGATACACCCCCCGCCGAGCCATCTGCTTTACTTGCCCGGGTGTAAATCAAGTCTCCAGTTCCGTTATAGTTTTCTAGATAATCCATCGCTTCGTACAAGCGGGTGAGCTCTTCCTTAGTAAGGTCACCTTTCTTGAGTCGTGCATAATCCAGCTCCGCCACGATCGATGCACACCGTAAACTCATGGTGTCGGATTGCATCTCTCGGGAGAAAACCAGGATTCGGTAATTGCGTTGGAACAACCAGGTAGCAACATAGAGCGCCAACCACGTTTTCATGCTCTTAGGTAGGGCGTAAAAAACTATCATGTCCCCAGGATGGATACCTTGGGTCTCCTGGTTCAACTCATCCCACGGCCATGGGATACCAAGAAGTCCTTCGTTATCGTGTAGTTTTGCTAAGTGGTCTGTTATCAGACCTGGCATCGATTCAGCGAAGTGCGTATCCGGTTCGGACACATACTGTTCGCTGATCTTTGCCATATTCTCCTGGAGGAGTCTCAATGCTTCGGTTGGGCTCTCCTCGAGTATTGATTGCGCAAGGGTATCCTGCGCTGAGAGGAGTTGCTGTTTTAGGTGCTCGTCCATTACGGCACGGCACAAGTCGGGTAAAGGTTCCACGGCAGTGGGTAGTACCAATTGGGGAAACTGCTCCCCTACCCTCTGGAGGGACGGGATGATTCCGTAGTCCATCGGACGCTCAAACCACATCCGCATGAATTCGAAAACACCCCTCGCCTCCATATTGAGTATATTATCGGCTACCAGCCCACGTTCCAGTGATACAAATTCCCAAGCCTTCCTAGGGTCATCCGCAGTCAGGATGGATGCTATAAGCTGTAGACCCCATGCGCTCACTAATCTTTCTCCGTCACTAAGGGGGTTGCTGTTTCCTCGAACTCCACGACCAGAGGGGAGTCCTTAGCGAGTGCGGTGTTCGTGAAGAAATCTTCGTTGGTGCTGAGCCATCCCTCCAAGTCTGTGCAGAGTTTGGTGAAGGTATTCCGAAGTTCTACGGGTATGGCGATAGTTACCGGGATTGCAGTGTCCCCAGCAATCAAACCAAATGTTACGCTTCCCGAAACATCCCCGGTGTGCGAGGCAGACATCTCCACCTTCATGCAAAAGGCTCCGGAGATCTTAGACTCTAGTCCGGTTATCATTACAGCCCCTTTGCTAGCCGCTCTCGAGCGTAGGTGAGGACTTCACTTCGGATAGCTTCCATCCATTCCTGGTGGCCCACAATCAGCATCTCTCTGGTCAGCTCTCTACCTTGCTCTACTCCATCGGCAGTTTGCGGAACATTGATTGCTAGCGTAGACCGGAAGTCGATTGAGATGTATTGCTCTCGAGCACCCGTATTGGTGGGTACTACGAGTTTGTGGGTCTCCTTAACCCCCACCTCTTCCTGCACTCTTGCGGGCCCCTCGGCAAATTCTATGAGGGTAGTGTTGTTCTTAGCTCTCCACATTGCCCAGAACTTGGCGTGCTGCTTCGAGCCTAACGTAGCAGTGTGAGAAATGTCGTCACTCATGGTGATCTCCTTACATGCGAGACCATCCAATATTCATGGCCTTCGGCTTGCTCATTGCCATGACGTCTTCATCGGCGATTGCCCGCTGAAGCTCATCGGCCTTACCAGCACCAATCGCCGCCGCACCAGCAGCTTTGACATTGATGCGGGTGATTACCCCCTCCCCTAGAAGGACTTCCGGACATTCAGCCCGGAGCAGGTCAAAGTCGATAGTTGGCGGGGTCTTCGTCTTGAAGTGGGTTTTGAATGGCCCGAGGTGTACACGTTCGGGGTTATCTCGCAGATGCTTCTCCAGCGCGGTAACAGCGGCGTTGTAATCTTTCGCTCGGCCTTCAAGCTCTGCCAGGACTTCCGGGTGAAGTGCTCGGAAGTCATCAAGGGCTCTTACGGTAGCCTCGAAGTTATCGATTAGTTGCTTCCGTCGTCGTCGGGTGGTCGTTGCTTCGGTGTTTGCTTTCATTACTTTCGCTAGTCTCGTCATTTACTTCTCCTTTTAACCTTTGCCATGCTCGCAACCCTTCAATGGCGGCATGGATACTTAGAAAGGTTTCATTTCCGATTTCTTCTTTAATCTGCTCGGTTTGCAGCAAAATGTACATCGGGCTGTACAGGGGTAGTAGTGCCGTTTTGAAGGTACCCAACCCGGCTTTAACCGTGATGGGTCTTAGCTTACCAGCCTGTTCCAGCAGCTGTACGCTCCGGCCTAGGAGCGCTGTTCCTGCAATGCTGCCCAGCGAGATTATTAGTGCTGGATTTACAACATACAGTTCGTTCTTTAGTCGGGGCAGGCACGTAGAGATCTGCTTCTTCGATATCTCTCCCCCGGCGGGTGGTCTACAGCTCAACAGTTTTGTATGGAACACCTCCTCTATTGAAATGCCTGACATTTCCAGGCCGTATGAAACTAGGTTAGTGCTGAGGCCTAGACCGGCTTTACCGGCAGAGTCCTCGGCGGCCGATGGGAAGTCTCCTACAATAGCGATATCTGCTGGGACGGCCCCTGTACCTCTTACAACTTGGTACCGGGACTTTTCCAGGGAGCACAGCTTGCAGCCTTCCCATTCTTGGTGATGTCTGAGTAGTGCTTCCTTATAGGAGAGCATCGATACGTCTCCTTCCCTAAGGCACCGTCTGGTACCTCCATCCCCGATTCCGCATTTCTCGCATTACCGATCTGCACATCGCATTAGCTGCGCCGATTTCTTTGTCCCAGAAAAACACTGCAACTGGATGCTTTTTGCCGGGATACGCACGAAGCGTTCTCCCAATCCCTTGTTGCACTATATTCCACTCTTTGAAGGGGGTCAAGAAGAAGACTGTGTCCAACATCGGAGCATCGAGACCTTCCTGGGCAACCTGCGTTGTAGCGAAGATTACGTCATGGGCTTTGAGGATTCTTTGCCTTTCATTCTGGGCAACTTCACCATCTACGAGCCCGGAAAGAGGGACCACTTGGTGGAGAAGTTGGGCATGCGCCTTAGAGTGAGTTAGTGCCAGTATTTTCCTATTGTTCCCCCGAGCTTCTTTGATTTGCTCGACGATAGCTTTGTTCCGACCCTCATGTTCTCCCAGAGTTTTCCAAAACTTGCCGATGTTGAAGTTACCGATTCGGTCAAGGATTCTGGGGTCTTCCATCTGAATTGCCGTACCCAGACGTTGAAAGAATACACGAGGCTCAATCTCATTGGAGATGTCGGAGTGGAAGACCTTCCCCAAGTGGCCCATGTAAATACCCTCAAGTCCGTCACTCCTGTATGGGGTGGCAGACAGGCCAAAGCGCATAGTGGGGAAGATAGGGGCGGTTAAAGAGAATAGCTTGGCACTTAGGTGATGAACTTCATCGAATATGACAATCCCGAAATGCTCACGAATCTCCCAGGGTAGGGGTTTCTCCTGAACTCTCCGGGCCAAGGTCTGCAGGGAAGCCAGTACAATTGGCTTATCCCACTCGGCCTTACTTTGCTGCACCAACCCGATGTCTGATTCCGGGAGGCCCAACCATCGTTTGATCTCGTCTCGCCACTGAGAGATGAGACCGGTGTTAGGTAGGATTACTAGAGCGGCCCTACCTTCATACGCTATCTTCTTCAGAGCACAGACCGTCTTTCCCTTTCCGCAGCCAAGGTTGAGGATCCCACCTTTAGCTCGGAAGAGCGAAGTCCATGCTTCCATTTGATTTTCCCGGAGCACAATGTTGTCCTCAAACTGCACAGGAGTTCCGGGAAGCCTACACTCCACTACGGGGGGCGGGAGATCTTCAACAGGGAAGAATTCCCGAGGCACTACCAGGTGTGTAGCCGTTTCCTCGTACAGAGGAACTTCATACTCTGTTTTTGTCCGGTCATCCATACCAGTTACAGTACACGCCGCTTTTATCGCCGCTATATTAATCTTACTGAGCGGTAGCCATAGAAAACATGAGCGGTATGTAGTGTCCCGGTCCAGACTTTCCGGGTTTACTCGTTCTGGGAATTTCATGCTACTCGGATTCCTCAGCTTCTTCGATCTCTTCATCTTCGACCAGAGTCAGCTCAGGTTTGGTGGGGGTGGTTAAGATCTTTCTAGCCTCGGTTAATGCTCCTTCGAGACCAGCTAAAAAGACCTTGATAGCTGTTTTAGTTTTTTCGTTGCTGTTTTTTGGAGCCACTAGGCTACCTCATGGTGTTAGGGGTGAATGTAAGAGCTTCCTACGTTTCCCTTATACCTGAGATCGCAGAATATTTACAGGGGGGCTTTTACCTTGACACCACTGACTGCAGGCCAATACCATTGGTGTAGATATCTTCTGGAGGAAACTCATGGATTGGCGTTTCTCTTGCTACGACGTGACCGATGATGGTGGCCTATTGGTCCGGGAAATGTTTCCGGATAGCGATGCGCTCCCGCATTTTGTTAAAGAAGCTAGTTACCCTCGCAGTCTCCCACGGGAGGACTGGGCGCTGGCTTACGATGATGATTCAACTTCCCTGCGTAAGTTCGCTATGAGCGACCGGGGCAATACCTGGCTGAGTACCATGTACTTTGTCCGTACTGGTAATGCTCTACCCGACCCTCTGGTGAAGTCTGCGGCAGTTCGTCTCACGCAGGCGTGTAAAGATTATGGTTTAGCACCCCCGGAGGAACTTGGGATTATGGCTTCCGGGGAACGGGCCCAGGCTACTGTCAGCCCTGAGTATTCCGAAGCCATTACCAAGATCGCTATGCACCGGTCCCAGGAAGCAGCAGCTACCCGGGAAGTGGAGATCATGGAAGACGGCTATAGCCCGAAGACGAAGATTGCTAGCAGCATTATTGACGAAAATGCTCTGGTTAGTGGTCTACAGATGCGGCTGATGTACTTCCCCGCAGATGAACGTCCGGCACTTACAACAGCGCTTGAGAAGGTTGCTATGACTGGGCCTGCATTGGTGTCCTTCATATCTGACCTGGACCAGCGAAGTGGTCTTTTCCAGCATTGGGGTGGAGATCTTCCTGACCCGCACGATACTGTGTATGGTACGGGACCTGCCCCTGCCCCAAAAGAGAAGGTAGCGAAGAAGGTATTCCAGGTCGGTGGGAGTGTTGTTACCGACGTGGAGATCGAGAAGCTTGCCGCTTCCGAGAAGTTCACCGATGCCTTCCCTACAGCTTTTGTCTCGCAATTCCGGGAAGATCCAGTGACAGTTTTCGACAGCCTGCCCCGTGATACCCAAGCTGTGATTGCTTCTCTAGCTAAAGGCTAGTTTGAATGAGCGCATCGATATTCCTTACCAACCCGACGACGCATCCAGTCGGGCTGCATGTTCTTTGCATAAAGAGTCTCGGGTCTGCTTATGTTGGCTGGGAGCCGGAGACTATTTGGGAAGAGCTCAAGCGTTTGTACGGGAAAGAGCCCAGTGCCCTGAATAAGGCAAAGATCAATGCCTGCCGGGCAGTGCACACTGCCGACCAGGTATTCGAAGATTGGCATTTATTCGAGAAGGTGGTTATGGCGTTCGGCTTCATTATGCCGCAGTTTGGTGTATTGCAGAAGCCGTCACCTACTGTGCTAGCACATGGTGTCTGGGTGATGTCCACGCTTCGAGGGAAAATATTAGGCCCTGATATTGAGAAGTTCTCTGCGGGGGTTCTAATCGACGCTGGGTTTGCATATCCCCCCAAAGAGTTGAAGTTCACAGCTAGCCGAATGAAGCAACTTGTACCCCGTTCGTTGTACAATGGGGTGCGTGCGCTGCTTTCTGGTGCTGATAAAGCCCTCCCGCAGAATGCGGAGCTGGCTGCGCAGATACTACGTCACCGAGACTTACGGCGGTACGTGAACGAGTACAAGAGGTTACACGATGAGCACATTGCCGAGGCCACACGACTTGCCGTTTGAGAAGTTGGCGGGTGCTGGAGCGCTATTATCCAAGCTGCTTACCCCTGCGCGGGTAGCTGCTATTGTCGGCCGTATACGTTCTGCCGGAAAAGCTACCGGGCAGGTCACAGGGAACCTTGGGAAGAAAGTATGGCGAGGAACTAAGGCCCAGGCTGAGGGGTTCTACTCCCGAGCACCAAAGTACCATGACCATCTGTACGGCGGTGGCGAGAAGGCCATGACCATACCGCAGGTGTTGAAGCAGTATGTGACTAAACCAGGTGAAGCAGTGAAGGCTGATTGGCGAGCAATGGGTGGTAACTTGCGCAAGGGCAAAGCTCCCCGGAAACTCACATTGAATAGAGCCATGTTTGCGGGTACCGGTGCAGTTGGTGCGCATAATGTCGCAACCGCTAAGAAGGGCGACCGTGCTGAAGCGGCAGGCAAGCTTCTAGGTTCTTCCGCTGGGTGGTTGGGTAGCTCCCGGCTAAGATTCCTCCCGTCCTTGGCGATGTGGGCCGCAGGGGAGCATGCAGGTGGTGCAGCGGGCCGTCTAATATCAGGAAAGAAGCCTCCGATTAACGTGCTGCCGTAGGAGATACAATGTCAGATTTCAGCAGCTCTCCGTATGATGTCGCTCCTGCCTCCAGCGGGAGATTCGCGGGGTACGCCGCAAGAGCAGGGAGCACTGACTACGCCCCATACGCTAATGTGTTCGCTGACGTATCGAACCTGTATTTACCGAAGAGTGTGAAGTCTCTTTTCAGGTGGTGTGAGTACTTTGCTGTCATGGACCCACTGGTGCATGCTGCTGTCACAAAGATCTCGGCGTACCCAATTACTGACCTGGCCTACCTGAGCAAGAACGAGTGGGTTAATAAGACCTACCGACATATCTTCGAGGATGTATTCCAGATCCGGGCGTTCGAAGTAGAGACTCTGCTCGACTACCATACTTATGGGAATGCCTTCGTTTATGTCCACCACCCCCTGCGGAAGATCCTTCAGTGCGAGTCTTGCAAGGAGCAGACGCCCCTTGAATCTACAGACTACACCTGGAGTGGGTATAAGTTCTTGTATACCTGCCCTAAGTGCGAGCACATGGGCTATGCCAAAGTAAAGGACCAGTACATTAAGTCTGCTCGGGATCTACGACTGATTCGTGTGAATCCTAACTACATGGAAATCGAACATAACCCAAGTACTGGTAGGACTATTTACTCGTACACTATCCCACCGGCAGTTACGAATGCCATTTTGGTGGGACGTAAGGATACTCTCTCCTCTATCCCGCAGGCATTCATTGAGGCTACTGCGCGGGGAAAGCGGCTGGTCTTTAAGCCTGGGACCATATTCCACCTTAAGAGAACTTCTATTTCTCGGCATGATTCTGGGTGGGGACTTCCACTCATCTCCCCGACCATTAAGACCGCCTTCTATTACCGCATTCTCCTGAAGGCCCAGGAAGCTATTGCTCTGGAGCACATCGTTCCTCTGCGTATGTTCTTCCCGCAGACCTCTTCTAAGGGAGACAACCCGTACACCACGTATAACCTGGTGGACTGGCAGGACCACATCAAGTCCGAAATCTCGATGTGGCGAAGAGATAACAACTACATGCCCGTTATGCCCTACCCGGTGGGCCATCAGGTGATTGGTGGGCAGGGTAAGATGCTTCTCCTCCACAACGAAGTTAAGTTGCTGCAGGAGCAGATTCTCGCCGGTATGGGCGTACCTTCCGAGTTTGTATTCGGCGGGTTGCGCTGGTCTGGTGCCAGTGTATCCATGCGTACGATGGAGAACTCTTTCCTCCGTATGCGGGAGGATATGCAGCGCTTGCTGGAATTCATTGTCCGGGATATCTCGAATGCGTTTGGTCTCCCGATATGTGAAATCAAGCAGAAACCTTTCCGCATGGCAGACGATCTCCAGAAGGCAGCGTTTGACCTGCAGCTCTTCGATCGTAAGCTACTCAGTGCGCAGACTATGCTGCAGACTCGAGACTACGACTACGAGAAAGAGCAAGAGAAGCGATATGTTCTGCTTGAGGAATCCCGCAAGGTTTCTGAGCGTGAAGCTACTAACACTGCCGAGATTAACGGTGAGGCCGGGCTGGTCCAGGCCAAGTACCAGGCACAGCAGCAGAAGCTTATGCAGGAAGCGCAGCCCCCACAACAGGTACAGCCGGGGCAGGAAGCACAGCCGGGACAACCCACGCAACCTGCGCAAGGTGGGGGGCAGCCTCAGCAACAAATGGCCCCTGCACAGCCAGGACAACCACAACCTGCTCCCGGTCAGCCACAACCAGATCCGATGGCCACTCAGGCAGCGCCGCAGCTACCACCAGAGGTAATGCAGTCCTTTGGGTTGCATCCGTCTGAGACACCGTACCCACCGGCAGCGCCGGAAGCGCAACCGGTACAGCCACCGTCTTCCCCGCAGCTTATTCAAAGTGCACGTCATGCAGCGCGTAGCATTCTGGCTCTGCCGAAGAGCGAGCGCCCGAAGGCAGTCGTCCGTTTACGCAATTTGATGCCCGACCTGTATCCCCTGGTTCTTGACGAGCTTAATGACCTAAATACTGCTTGAGTTAGGAGCAGGTGGGCCCGATAACTTCTCCGGACCCACCCGCCTATTACTTTCGTGTCGAAGGCTCTTCTTTATCTTGCCTTCTTGAATCTCTCCGAGAGAATAGAATGTAGTCTCCTAGTTCCCGGATAAATCCGATGCCAGCTGCGCTAACAATGCAACCGGCGAGGTACAACAACAACTAGTCGTCCAACTCGGTGGACAACCCGTTGGCGAAAACATCGAGGCAATTGTCTCCATCGCCCCATGTCAGTGCTCCTCTGTTTCCCATCGCAATCCTCCTATGGTTATGGGATGGTTCACTATTCTTATACCAGTATGCGGTAAGAGTTGACGGTGGCCCCGTAACTCCAATACTATGGGGTGGTAAATACTATCCTCGGGGTGGCGACCACATGCTGATCCTTAATCCGCAAAATCTTACAGAAAATATACAGACACAGGTGGTAGACAAGATTAAGACTTTCTTCCCTATTGTTGGGCGGAAGCACACCCTGCGTCTAAACTCCATCGCCATTGCGGATCCCAAGTCCGTTGATGACATCAAAAGCCAGGCTGCTGCTAAAGCTGCGGGGAGAACCTGGGCCTCAGGGATCCATGGAAACTTTTCCTTGGTAGACAATGTCTCCGGGAAGGTGTTGGACCAGCAGAGTAAGGTACGTATAGCTGGACTACCGAACCTTACCCGCAGGTATAGCTTCATCGTAGATGGTTCCGAGTACCAGACAGAGCATCTGTGGCGCTTGAAGTCCGGAGTGTACTCACGAATTGCCGCTACTGGTGAGCCAGAGGTTGCGTTCAACTTGAAGAAGGGTTTCAACCAGAGTGGGTTCAAGATGATCTTGGACCCTGACAAGAAATCCTTCACCTTCAAGTATGGAAGTGCCAGGGTACCCCTGTATCCTATCCTCAATACTCTTGGTGTCACCGACGCTGAGATGGAGAAGACCTGGGGTAAGGAGATCTTCACTGCTACGAAGGCGGGTTCCCGAGACCCCAAGGGAGACCTAACAAAGTTGCTCACCGCACTGAAAGACCCGATCCCGGAGACTCCGGAGGGAATTGTAGCGGGTATTCGAGAGCGCTTTAAGGGTACAGAACTTCGCCCCGACACTACTATCCTTACCCTCGGGAAACCTTTCGACACGGTATCCAAAGATGCATTGCTTACGGCTTCTTCCAACCTACTCGCAGTTCATCGTGGGGAGCGGGAACCCGACAACCGAGATGCTATTCCCTTTAAGGACCTTTTCGGGGTAGAGAACCTCCTCGCTGACCGAATTGATAGGTCTAGGGGAAGGATCAACAGGAAGCTTCGAAATAACCTGGACCGGAAGTCCAATGTGAAGGAAGTATTCGGGGCTGATATTTTTGGCGTACCGATCATTTCCTTCTTCCGGGAAACCTCAATTGCCAACCAGACTCCGCAGACCAACCCGGTCTCCATGCTTTCTCGTTACATGGGTACTACCATCCTCGGTGGGGATGTTGGTGCTATGTCGACGCCCTTCATGGTCTCTTCAAATGCCAAAATGGCAGACCCGACCCAACTAGGAGTAGTTGACCCCGTACATACCCCGGAAGGGGACCGCGCAGGTATTACACTCAAGCTCACTACAGACGCCCAGCGGAAAGGTACGGAAGTATATGTCCCGGCGTACAACACCCGAAAGAAGAAAATTGAGCTAGTTACTCCTACCCAGCTGGCCCACTCGGTAGTTTCTTTCCCGGACCAATTCTTTAAGGATAAAGACGGCAAGTTCACAAAGTCGGTTACGAAGAAGGTTACTGCGCAGACACCAGATGACCCAAAGGCTGTAGTTGACCCAAAGAAGGTAGACTTCATTCTACCGTCCCCCACCTCAATGTTCTCGCCAATGACTAACCTGGTTCCCTTCATCCAGAATGATGATGGCACCCGTGTAGAGATGGCCGTGCGGCACATTGAGCAGGCGCTACCCCTGAAGCATCGGGAAGAGCCACTGGTCCAAACGCATAGCAAAGACCCCTCGCAATCTACCCTCACCCATGAGCGGATCTGGGGTGCTTTCGCTGCCCATGTGGCGACGAAGGGTGGAACGGTCAGTAAGGTAACCAAAGAAGCAATCCACATTAAGGACAAGAAAGGCAAGTCGCACGCCATTCAGCTGTACAACAATTTCCCCCTGAATGAGCTGCAAGCTTTTGTTACCTCAACCCCTATCGTTAAAGTCGGCGATAAGATCCAGCCAGGAGACCCTGTTGCAGATACCAACTTCACGAAGGAAGGCATACTCTCCCTCGGGGTGAATCTCCGGGTTGCGTACCTCCCGTATAAAGGGTTGGTTTTCGAGGATGGTCTGGTGATCTCGGAGTCTGCTGCGAAGAAGTTAACCTCAGAGCATATGTTCAAGCCCTCAGCGTATGTTGACCGAGACTACGTACTTAATAAGAAGCGTTTCTCAATGCTGTTCCCTAGTGCGCTAACTGCCGAGAATCGGGAGAAACTGACCGAGGAAGGGATCATTAAGGTGGGGGAGGAAGTCCGTACTGGGGATGTCCTCGTCGCTACCGCCCGGAAATCGGCAATGACTCCCGAGAAAGCCGTGCTCAAGGGTATCCACCGGAGCCTGGTGCGTGACTACTCAGATAAGTCCGTAGTGTGGGATAAAGCTGACTCCGGTACCGTGGTAAATGTAATCCGGCGCGGGAAGCTTATTGAAGTACATGTCCGCTCAGACTCTCCCGCCCAGCGTGGTGACAAGATCTCTGGTCGGCACGGCAACAAGGGTGTGTTAACGACCATCCTCCCCGACGATGAGATGCCTAGGGATAAAGCGGGCAACGCTATAGACATCGTGATGAATCCTCTCGGAGTACCTGGCCGTATGAATACCGGGCAGGTATATGAAACTGCGCTGTCGAAGGTGGCTCTATCCGAGGGCAGCCCTGTTGCTGTCAGGAACTTCCAGGCCAATGCCGATGTGCGTGTCATTAAGGTTCGTGGTCATTGGCGGGCCATCAAGACAGGGCCTAAGAAGAAGACTACAAAGCATGTATGGATTGAGCCGTACGAGTACGAGCGGGACTACCGGGAAGTAGTAGCAGGGATGCTGGATGAGCGGGGACTCTCTGAGGAAGAAGAGCTGTATGACGACGAAGGTAAGTTCCTGGGTAAGCGGTTAGTTGGGCACCAGTACGTCCTCAAGTTGGCGCACCAGGCAGAGAAGAAGGCAGCAGCTCGATCCTGGGGCCCCGGGTACGAGTACACGGTTAATGCGGAACCCCGAGGTGGTGGTAAGCATGGTGCCCAGCGTCTAGGCGAGTTGGGACTTTATGGGTTGCTTGCTCATGGTGCTGTTCACAACATCCGGGAGTTTGCCAGTTATAAATGCTTCATCGGCCCCACCCTAGTAGAAACTGACCAAGGCCCCCTGCGTATTGCACAAATTGTAAACGGGCGCATGGACGTGAAAGTTCTCTCACTTACGCCTACAGGTACTCTAGAGTATCGTCCCATTAAAAATTATTGGAAACGGCCATTGGCAGGAGAAGCGTTAGTAACATTAAAGGGGTACCGTAAGTGCGCTACTGGTCCATACATACGGCATAAAACACGTTGTACACCGGGGCACGAGTACTTTACCAGCCCCACTAAAAAAGTTAGGGCTGACGAGATGGAGCAAGCGGGCTGGGCGTTAACTCCCGTGACTAACCTGTCTCCTAGCCAGCGTTCTATTCTTGTCGGCTCCTTATTTGGGGACGGGTACTTAGGCCGTGGTACCCACCCCTACCCGTGGTTCCAGGAGAGGCACTGTATCGCCCAGAAGGACTACCTAGCATTCAAAGCTAAGGTACTAGGGGAATACTCTAGGCGTGAGCTACGAGAGTACACAACGGGCTGTGAAGGTTTCTCTAACGGAGGCACGCAGGTCGAGTGGAGTACCCTGGGACAGCCTGCGTTTGTGAAGTATCACGACCTATTCTACTCTAGTGGGGCGCGTCGTTTCCCCCAGGAGGCGTTTGAGCTTCTAGATCTTCTTGCCCTAGCTACCTGGTTTCAAGACGACGGAACTACCTCTACCTATGAAAGCCGTAACGGCCGCAATGGCGGCTGTCGTATAGCTGCACAAGCTATGCTTCCTGAGGAATACGAGCGGGCTATTGCACGTATTCGCGAGTTAACAGGCGCGCGGATGCGGATAACTAAAGCTGGAGAGCTGTCTGTCTACGGTGCCCCTGCTAAGAAATTCCTGCAGGCCATTGCACCGTACATACATCCCTCGATGGCGTACAAGCTTAAGCTGATTGAAGATGCACCAGGCACAGCCCTTACACCGGCTTGGTGGGAAGCCGTTCCTGGAACTGCAGGAGTGGGTCCTGCTCAAGTTGTTTCTGTTTCCTCATTTGACGAAGAAGACTACGACCCCAAGAACCATGGGGAGTCTCTGTACAATTTAGAGGTGGAAGGGAATCACAATTATTTCGCAAATGGTCTCTTGGTGGGGAATAGCGATCGTACGCAAGATGATATTTGGTCTGCAGTAATGCTAGGCCAGGCCATCCCCAAACCGAAGGTGCCGTTCGCCTTCGAGAAGTTCGTTGCTTACTTGAAGGTTATTGGCCTGGACGTAGAGCGAGAGGGAGATACTCTTGTGGTGCTTCCCTTCACCGACAAGGATATTAAGGACCTATCTAATGGCGAGCTGAAAGATGCTGCGAAGCTTATCCGTGCAAAAGATCTACGTCCGGAGCCTGGTGGGCTCTTCGATGAAAAGATTACCGGAGGTATCGGCGGGAAGAATTTCGCACACTTCAAATTGGCGGAACCTTTCCCCAATCCTCTCTTCGAGCGGCCGGTAAAGGCACTGCTCGGTATCACGCAGAAGACATACACTGGTTTGATCCAGGGTACCCTGGGGGTTAAACGCTCTGGAGAGATTGTCCCGGAAGAGGATGCAGACATTGTTGGGCCAAAGGGACTCAAGAGGCTCTTAGGCGCAATCGATGTTAAGAGCGAGCTGAAGAAGACCCGAAAAGCTCTCGACGATTCCACCGGTACCAAGCGAAATGCTCTGAATAAGCGAGTGAAGTACCTCCGTGCGTTGGACCGGAGCGGCAATAAAGCAGATATCTACATGCAGAACTCTGTGTTGGTACTCCCCCCGCAGTTCCGCCCACTCACAGTATTCGATGACGGCAACCTGAATCGTGGGGACTTGAACCAGCTCTATAAGGAATTGAGCTTAAGTAACGCTACGCTGAAGAGCATGCCTCCCGAGACTCCGGAAGAAGAACTCCAGAAGCTACGTTTGGAAGTATACAGCGGCCTTACTGCACTAGCAGGGCTGCTCGGCCCATCCAGAGAGAAGCTGGATAAGCCGAAGGGTATCCTGGATATCATTTCCGGGAAGACCCCCAAAGAAGGGTACTTCATGCGCCAACTCATTAAGCGTAAGCAAGACCTTTCGGCTCGAGGAGTTATCGTCCCAGACCAGGATCTCCAGCTAGATGAGGTTGGTATTCCGGAAAAGGTCGCTATGGAGCTGTACCGACCCTTTATTATTCAACGCTTGGTCCGTGGCGGTATGCGCCCTCTGCAGGCTAAAGACCTGATCCTGAACAAACGTCCGGAAGCACGAGTTGCTCTGGAGTCAGTGCTGAAAGAACGCCCGGTGCTGATGAAGCGTGACCCCGTATTGCATAAGTACGGCATCATGGCCTTCAACGCCAAGCTAGTCGGGGACAATGAAATCCATATCCATCCCCTAGTCACCAGCGGGTACAATGCAGACTTCGACGGAGACCAGGTTAGCCTCTTTGTTCCAGTGTCTACCCTGGCTGTGAACGAGGCCTACAAGCTGCTGCCCAGTAGGAATCTCCTATCACCAGCCTCGGGGCGTGCATTGTTCTCCCCAGCAAAAGAAAGCTTGGTTGGGTTGTACTTACTGTCTCGGGTGCACAAGACTTCTTCGAAGGTATTCGCTTCGAAAGAATCTCTCATTAAGGCAGCGGAAGAGCAGAAGATCCCTTGGGATACTTCCGTCAAGGTTGGTAAGAAGCAGACTACAGCCGGGCGAGAGTTCCTCCGAGCGAAACTCCCTGAGGACATTCGGGGGTACATTAAGGACAGTAAGGCCTGGGCACTTAGCAAGAAACCTGCAAGTGAGCTAATGAAGACCTTGGCATTGCATCACAACAAGAAGTACGCCCAGGTAGCGCAGACCTTGAAGGATATGGGCTTCGATCATGCACACCGGCTGGGGTTCTCTTTCAACCTCTCCAACTTTAAGGTGCTAGACGATATCCGCCTCAAGGTCCTCCGAAAGGTAGAGCCTAAGGTTGCAGCAGTGAAGAAGCAGAAGCTATCTCCTGCTAAGAGGGACGCGAAGATTGTGGAGCTTTACTCCAAAGCTACAGCGGAGATGCAAGGCGATGCACTCAAGCGATTGCAGAAGAGTGACAATCCCCTGTGGGTTATGATGCAGGCAGGAGTTAAGCCTGGCTGGTCACAGATTCAGCAGCTGATCCTTGCACGTATGATGGTTACTGATGCTGCCGGGAAACCTATCCCCGCCGCACTTACTACTGGGTACGGTGCCGGGCTATCCCTGCATGATTATTGGGTTTCTGCCGGAGGTGTTAGACGTGGGATTATCTCCAAGACTCAAGAAGTTCAGGAGCCCGGGGCCATTACGAAGCAGGTAGTTAAGTCCACGATGGGCATGACCCTGACACAACCAGACTGTGGTACTAGCAAGGGGCTCTTCGTTTCAGTCGATAACCTCACCGCTTTAGATCGTTACCTGGCCCAACCGATTTCCGTAAAGGGAGAAGTACTCCGCACGGGTACTGCGGTAACGCCAAGCGTCATTGCAAAGATGAAGCAGGCTAAGGTTGGGAAAGTCCTGGTCCGTAGTCCGCTGAAGTGTCGTTCCTCAAAGGGTATCTGCCAGAAGTGCTACGGGGTATCTCCTAGTGGTAATCGGGAAGACCTGGGCATGAATGTTGGTGTCATAGCTTCTCAGGCGATTGGGGAACCAGCGACCCAGCTAGCGATGCGAGTCTTCCACGAGGGCGGCACAGTGTCTTCCAGTACTTCTATCGTAGACGGCATTGAGCGATTACGGCAGGTACTGGAAATGCCGGAAACTCTGAAGGGGTCTGCAATCCTGGCTAAGTCTTCCGGAGTGGTAAGTAAGGTAGCGAAGAGTAGTGTTGGCGGTTGGGACGTCAGTATTGGCAAATCCCTACACCATGTTCCGGCGAGTAGACGATTACATGTGGTGAAGGGAGCGAAGGTGTCGAAAGGGGGCTCCCTCTCTTCTGGTCCAGTGAATCCGAAGGAGCTGCTGGAGCTTACCAATGTCTCTACTGTACAGAATTACCTGGTGAAGGAGTTGGCGGAGTTGTACGATCCTGAAGGTGTCAGGCATAAGCACCTGGAGGTCATTGTTAAGGCACTTACAGATACAGCCATCGTAGAGGATGGTGGTGATAACGACAATTACTTGCCGGGAGATGTAGCTCCTGCTCGTGCAATCGAGGGGTGGAATGCTGCCAACCCCAAGAAGGAGCAAGTAGAGTTTAAGCCAGTACTGAAGGGTGTAACTCTATTGCCCTTCTCCTTGTACTCTGATTGGATTACTCAACTTAACTACAGGAACCTTCGAGATGTCCTGAAGCGTGCTGGCTCCGAAGGCGCTATATCACAGCTTCATGGTGAGCATCCGATTCCGGGTGTGGCGTACGGAGCAGAGTTCGGATCTAAAGATGGAACTACTTATTAGGGACTAATATTATGGTACGTGGGCCGCAAAGAAGCACCACAGACTCACCGACCCGGGTAGTGCTTGGTACTGTCATCGAGGTGTACCCGGAGACCAGAACTATTGATGTAGAGGTGGACCTTACAGGGGAGAGCGACATTTTCAGTAGCGTCCCTTATGGCACCTTGTACACTAACGTAACCACCGGCACACATGTAGATTTCGTTCCTGAAGTGGGCTCTAAGTGCTTCGTTTTCACCCCCTCCGACGGGTCTGACCCGATAGTGATGGGTTGGAGTGCTGCGCCTCTACAAGGTGCATTCGCTGCAGATGACGCTGCGGAGCCGGAAGATGATTTTCTGGGGGGTCGCTTAGGCTTAGCTCCCGGAGACATTGCGCTGTATAACCGGAAGGGTGCTACAGTGTTACTCCGGAAGGGAGGCACGCTCCAGATTGGTAGTTCCCCTCTGGCGCAGACGGTCTACATACCTATCGATAACTTCATCCGCTCGTTCTTCCAGAACTATGAAGCGAAGTCTTTGCTGGGAACTATGTACTGGAAGCATGGTGCTATTAAGACCGGGGAAGAGAAGACTACTGCGCAGCTGTATTGGGGTATGAAGAAGGATGTTGAAGACACCTTCGTGTCTGTCAAGATTCGGGCTGGACGGGCTGGAGACTCCGAATATTCTCCCGGGCAAGAAGAGTTGTTTGGGGGTACCAAGGAAGTTCCCTGGAAGTACGACTGTGCTACCACGTACCCCACGGAGGACCCCCAGGAAACTACGATCGTTTCCATCTGCGTGGACCCGGAGAATACGGGCTGTACCTTTGTGTTCCAGATCGATACTAAAGGGAACATCTTCCACAAGATCACAGGGACCATGCACTTTGAAGCAAACGCCCTCAACCTGAAGGTAGCTCAGGGGTTCACTCTCACCTTTGGTACGGCAGGCACTATTGAGGGTACAGCAGCAGGTGCATTGGACATTAAGGTACAGCAGGCAGTTGCTAAGGTGCTCACTTCTGCGTTAATTTCGTGCGGGACGAGTTGCACGATCGCAGCGCCCAATATAAAATTGGGCAGTGCCGCTGCAGCGCATCCATCGGTACTAGGAGATATACTGTTGGGTATTCTAACCGGCCATACACATGCAGACCCTACGGGGACGGTGCCGTTAATGACTGGCCCGATGTCCCCTGTACTGATACCTGGTGCAGCAGCGATTTTATCCGGAAAGACATTTATAGAATAAACCTTGGAAGGAGGAGTACCCCATGGAGTCTTTGTTTCTTACTTCAGCTCCCGGGAAAGAGAAGACCGCAGCCCCGAGTGTGACACTTAGTGACGACCCGGCAATGTGGCCAAAGGAACTAATCAGCGCTCTCCTGGAGAGGGCCCCGTATCTGGGGCAGTACGCAATCGACCAGCAGACTCTCGGGCAGGACGATCGGCGTGGATATGCTTATGGGTTCTTTAATGTGACCGCCAAAGGCGCTCCTGACTTGCGTCCTTCCGACGGTGCCCCAAATGTTCCAGCTGCTGCACCCAAGGGTGTTACGCTGCGGGTGCCCTTCATCGTGCAGCGACGTAGGATGAAGCCCCTCCACGTATTCATCGACCCTGCGTCTGGGAAGATGTACCCCCTGGCACAGCACCGAGTGGATCGTCTGCTGTACTCTCCCTCTACGTTTGCTCAAGCAAATTCGGGGGTTGGTGTAGGTTCCTCTACGCTATCTGGTAGTGGGATGTACCCGGATGCTCCCGGCGACGATATGGCGGGAGGAAGCATCGGCGGTAGAACCAAGCAAGCATCGCTCTGCTCTCTGGTGGGGATGACTATCTCTCCGAGCCGGAAAGAGAAGATTGCGAGCATGGTAATGGCTGATCCAGAGCTGCTCCACTTCGTCGAGAGCAATGCATCGTTCAAAGACCACTTGCTGGGCTTCATTAATGCTAAGTCGAAGGAAGCCTCGGCAATTACAGATGCTATTCGCAAGGGGCTGCCCACCGACGCAGTTCTGCTTGAGAAAACTGCGGATGGCTACCGGATGCAGTCAGCCTGTGCTAGAGCCTACACCGATGATGTCATGGAGATTCCTTTCGCCGATCAGGCAGCCGTTCCCGCCGATCTGCGTAAGGAAGCAGATGCCAATGGCTACGCTATTCGTTGCCGAGCACCAGCAAACCCAACTGATGCCCCCACACCGCTTAAGATTAAGACTGCAGGTGCGTACATGGTCCAGACGTCCACATCTCGAGTAGAGCCTGCATTGGTCTTTACTCATGTTGAGGACCTCGATGGAAATTCTCGTGGTGGACTGTTGGTGAAAACTGCCTCCGGACATGCATATGTCGACGAAGCGTACGGTTACCCCACGGATAACGTACCCAGCACCCTTACTGACATTTCCTGGGCAGAGCTGCCCCGGGGAGAGGGTTTCTTCATCAAAACTGCTTCCGCTGGAAGTCCTGTTGCCTCCAGTCCTGTGAACCTCAAGTTCTACGAAGAGTCTGATAAGACGTATGCCCATTACGAGTCCGGCCTGGAAGCAGGGAAGATTATGATCTCTGCTACCCTCCCGGAGAATGGCGCAATCAAACTCGCTTCAGGCCTTTATGGGATGCACCCGAATGCCCTGGTGGGCTTCATCCCCCTGGGAGCGAAGATCAACTTGGCCTCTACTGCGGGACTTGCAGAGAAGTTGGCGAGCGCCCACTCCTATAAGAAGGAAGTAGTCATTACACATTCCGACGGGGAATACACGCTTGATGGTCCTCCCGTAGAAAAACTAGGACATCGAACCCAGTTCACTACTGAGCCCCGAGCAGCATTCAACCTGGCGCTTGTTGGTGTCTCCCCTCTGTTGGCAAAGACTAAGATGGCGGAAGCGCGGCTACATGGCAGAACTACTATGTTGGTGCCACACACAGCAGAGCTGTATACCACCCAGCAGACAATGGCGAAGGTGGCTGCAGCGAAGCTCATGCCCCACTTCCCGGAGAAAGATTTCTCTCTGTTGAAGGTTGCTGCGAAGCTGCAGGACGATAATACTGTCGATGCGGTTCTTGGGTTGAACTTCATAACTCCCGAGAATCTTACAATTTTTATTGAGCATATTCCTCTGCTGGAGAATGCCACTAACAAGCTGAGTGAGCTATTGATTGCCTCACAGTTGGGCGTCTCCGACATTCCTGAGTCAGCGGTTGTACGGGCATTGTCCGCTCTGGAAGCTATTACCGCTGGTCTTGAACTTCTCCACCTCCGCAACAGGGAGACTCTTGAATCCTAATGGATCGTCTACCGTGCGAGTACTGGATAAAATTCCTCCTGTCTAAGGAACCTGCCTTCTCTTTTACGCAGGTCCGGGATGCAGTACTCCTCCGGGGATTCCCCGCACCTTCCGATGCCTACCTTTCTGCTCTCGCAATGTCATTGGAGTCTACTAAGCCACAGCCTTTTGACCCTTGCGCACTTCATTGCGTCCGGTGGTTGAAGAAGCAGAAGGTTTATGACATCTCAATCCGTAAGGCCTCGGTTGCCCGGGCCGCTGAGTTGCTCTCTTCCGCTGTAGCCCGGAAGAAGATTGAAGCGCTCCTTACCGGCGGTGTAGACAACGCCACTATCCTGGCCATCTTGCAGGAGCACCACGGAAAAATCCTAACGGATGAGGAACTTACCTACTACCGTCACTACTTCTGGAACCCCGACGTGATGACTGTAGATTCCTGGAAAGCCCTCACGGAGCTGTACCCCAATGGTGGCCACCTTTGGTCCATTTATATCTCGGCGGACCCGAAGACTGCGTTACTCTCAATTGGGGAGACACTCAACCTACGGTCAGAGGATATGCTCCAGTATGTAACCGACCGGGCCTTTGCTAACTACCATGTTGTATCGAGTGGTGATCCTGCGGATCGGGAGGTAAGTACTTCGGCAAATACCTGGGCTAACATAGCCCTCCGAGGAATCGAGATCCAGGAGAAGCGTAAGTCTTCTACGGATCTGGCGGTGCAGATGTTGCAGGCATTGCTACTCAAATATTCAGACGACGAACCTATGTCCCTGGAAGAACTACAACGCACCGGGGAAGTTATTCAGATTCAGGGGCCCAAAGATGGGTAGGAAGAAAAACCAACAGCGTGCTGCCCTTGCCGCAGGTGTGGGTGCAGGTGTTACCAAAGCAATGTTGGGGGATTTCCCGAAGGGTGCCCTGGACTTTGCGGTAAGTGGTGCAGTTAAGAACCGCCTAACCGGCAAAAAGGCCCGTAGTGCATTCCGACCTAAGGCACTCAAGGCTGCCTTCAAGTCCGGTGGGATGAGTCGTGCCGCAGGTGCTCTTGCCGCTGCTCCGACATTTCCTCTCTTCGTGAGTGGTTTGAAGGATTTGAAATCCGATGACCGTAAGCGTAAGGCTAAGGGGATTGCAAAGATCACGGCGGGGAGCGCTCTTGGTGGATACCTCGAGGGTGGGGTTGAAGGTTCCTGGAAGGCCTTAGCGAAGAAGACTCCTAAGTGGTACCGCAGTTTCAGTCCATTAGCCTTGGGGCGAGGTGGTACATCACTACTCATCGCTCCGGCGTATGCGGCGGTAATGGCGAAGAGTTCCACCGGGAAAGATGGTCGGCAGAAGAGCACTATCCCAGCGGCAGTTGCGTTAGGTACAGGCTTAGGTGCTGCTAAAGGGTTCTCGGAAACGGCCATCGCCCAGGCTAAGAAGCAGAAAGGAATATTCAAGCCTAATATTTACAAGAGCATCTTACGCACCAAGAAGTTGTGGGTTCCTAAGACCGTTGGTCGTGCTGCTGCTGGGGCGTTTGGTTCCGCAGTTCTTGGTGGGGTGGTTGACCGCTTGCTCCGGAAGAACAAGAAGAAGCTCTCAGCGGTGAAGAGTAAGTACACCCCGTACCCTCACCAGGAAGCAGCAGTCAATAAGTTCTTGAAGTCCGGACAGCTTATCCTGGCGCACAGTACTGGTACAGGTAAAACCCTCTCGGCCATCTTCTCTTTCGAGAAGGCTAAGCAGGTGGGTAAAGCGAAGAAAGCTCTGGTGGTTGTGCCTTCCGGTCTTCGCACAAACTTTGTTGAGGAGGGTATTAAAGCGGCTACCGATTCCTCCTACCAAATCGTTGGTTCTAAGGCGGAAGCCGGGAAGAGTGCTGCAGACAATGTGCACTACATAGATTCCGTGAAGCCCGTAGCGGACTACACTGTAGTCTCCTATGATATGTTCCGGAAGAATCCCGCAGGGATCATGCAGGGGAGTGGAGCGGATACTCTTATCTTCGATGAGTTCCACGCTGTAAGGAATGAGCACGCACGTACGCATAAGGCTGCTCTTGAGGCTCGGCAGTTTGCAAAGAACTTCATCGGCCTTACAGCCTCACCTGTAAACAATAACCCCTCGGAGATCGCCACGTTGGTAAACATTGCTACCAACGGGCAATTCATGTCGAAGTCTCTCTTCAAGCAGCGGTACATGCGTTCCGTTGGGAAGAAGAAAGGTTTCTGGGGTGGGAAGAAGAAAGTCAAAGCTCTGGTGAGCCCCGGGGAGATTGCCCACTACGTGCGTCCGGTAGTGGACCTCGCTTCGGCTGATACGCTGGGCAAGAGTATGCCTGCCCGGGAAGTGGAGACCGTCAAGGTCCCAATGTCTCCGCAGCAGAAACAGCAGTATAACTACATCATGGACCAGCTCGGGCCCATCAAGAAGATGATTGCCCGTAGGCAGGTGAACCTTACACCACAGCAGTTGCAGCACGTCTTCGGTAAGATCATTCACGCCCGGAGAGCGTTGAACGACGTATCCTCTGCCAACCCTTCTATGTCTAAAGCCCAGTCCGCCCGGGAAACGCCCAAGGTAAAGAAGCTGCTAGACGATGTGCAGGCGCATATGGCAGAGACCTCTGACGGCAAAGCAGTCATCTATAGCAACCTAATCACTGGAGGACTGGATGTTGTAGCGCAGGGTCTCCGGAACCGTGGTCTTGCATACGGCGTATTCGCCGGGGCAGGAAGAGAAGTTGGTGGTAAGAAGATCACTAAGCGGAGCAGGGATCACGACATTGCCCAGTTCAAGGCGGGTAGGAAGAAGATCGTCCTACTTTCTGGTGCTGGTGCTGAAGGCCTCGACTTGAAGAATGCTACTGGCTTCTTCTCTATGGATGGTCACTGGAATCCAGAACGAGTCCGTCAGGCGGAAGCAAGGGTCCGTAGGTTGGGTGGGCAGAAGCATCGTGCCCCCGAAAACCGGAAGGTGAAGATCAAGCGATACACCACTGTGTACCCGAAGGGTCGGTTGTTTAACCGGAACCCGGGTGCTACAGTAGATCAGTGGATATACGACGTTGCGTCGAATAAACACCAGCTGAACGAGAGTATGCGTTCTGTATTGAAGGTGAAGACAACGCCAGGCACGAGAGTGTACAAGTATAAGAGGAAGTGGCGAGACCTTAAAACCGGGGAATGGCGTTATGAATATCCTGATTAAAATAGCTGCAGCAGCATGGAGGGAGGAACTGCGTTTGGCGTACAACACCCCGGCATACGAACCCCTCCGGAAACGCCTCATTGCTGCAGGTATCCTGGACCCCGACGCGGAAGTTGAGAAGCTACACCGCGCCGGGAAAGCTATGGCCGAGAAGCGTGGTCTTACAACGAAAGATGTAAAGCCGACGGTTGGTCCGGGGAAGAGGGCCCGGAGCAACCGCCGAGCACTACTCCAGTCCCAGGCCAACCTCTATACGAAGAAAGTAACCGCGTCGTCGGGTTCTCCGCTGGGTAAGGTGTTGCAGGCACACGAAGGTTTCGAGACTTTAACTGCGGATACCCCAAAGGGGAAAGCTCGGGAAAAGGTGTTGGACGCTGTGCGCGGGCATACCGCAGAAGCTAAGCGCAAAGCCAAGAGACTGAATTTGTTGGGTGCGCACCGGGAGATGAAGAAGCGGCGGGCCGTACTAAAGGCAGACCTACCTAAAGTTGTCCCCAAGCATTTCTATGGACATATGGATCCTTCGGTGCTTGCTCGGGAATCTCAGACAGTCCCTTTCCTACCTAAGCGCGTACAGAAGGCTATGGAGGCTACCCGTAAGCTTACCGGGGAGGCACAGCATTTTACTCGCGCAGGGATGCGTTACGGGTCCACCCCCAAAGTTACTAAGAAGGTGGTGAAAGCCCTGGGGGCTGTAAAGCCAAGCAACCCTTTGGTACAATCCCTTCGGATGCAGGTTCGGACTCCGCATTTCTTGCTCAAATCTTTGCTGGCATAGGGCTATGGTAGACTTTACAAGAGAGCGGGAACCAAGTAAGCAGATAACCCAACGGTTCTCTACTACCCGACCCGCAGCGGATTACACCAGTTTGGGAAAAATCCAAAAGCCAAAGGGAATGCCTAAGTTGAAGAAGCAGGAGTTCAAACCGCAAAAGCTACAAGGACCTCCAAGCTTCCACCAGGTTCAGAAGATCGCTAGTGTGTTGCGTAAGCTTGCAGAGCCTTCGCCAAAGATTCCCTGGCAATTGCGGTGGCCCTACCGCCCGCTCATCTCCCGGCTGCAGTTTATTTCGGCTGCTACCAGAGGAGGCGTGCGTGGTGCTAAGGGTGCAACGAATCTCACAAGGAGAGCGGCATGGAAACTCAAGAAGTACTAAATGGGGTCCTTTGGGACGCATTTCACGATGAACTGGAAAAGCTGGCAGCCCAACCCAAGCACGAAGGTTGGTTGAAAGAGCAATGGAACTCCGCCACCGGGCAACGGGGAACGTATAAGTATCCTGGTGGGGGGAAGCAGTATAAGGCTATGACGGCGCAGGAATCTCCGCAAGGCATCCTAAAGGTGCAGAGCGGTGGTAAGATTAAGAACCTAAAACCCAGGGAGCCGCTTACAGCACTCCCGAAGACTCAGGGGGAGTAATGACTACACAAGAGCAATTGAATGGAGTTCTTTGGGACGCATTTCACGACGAACTAGAGAAGTTGGCACAGGACCCAATGAAGGCGGATCCTTCTATTTCCTTTACCGGAAAGAAGCAGACTCCTCTGGACGCTACGGCAGCGGGGAAGCAGTTCAATAAGAAGAACCCTGCGAAGCCTAAGGGCGACATGTACGGCAAAATCGACAAGCTGTACCAGCAGAGTAACAAAAAGCTCAGTGGCGGCAGCGGCACTCTTTATTAGTTCCTAATAATCCGAGGCCTTCATGCGGTCTTCTTCTGCAGCAGTTCCCGCAACAGGTGGTCTAACCCTATCCCAATTTGTGGAATCAGCCTTTAGGCTTCCAATACGTGGTAGGTTGGCTCCCTTCTCATTTACGGGCCGCAGATTCTTTCGGCGTATCTATGATACCCCAGCCCTCAAAACGGTATTGATGTGCGCCCGGCAGGTTGAGAAGACCACTAGCCTGGGCAACAAGATGCTTTCCTCTTCGGCATTGCTGCCTTATCTCCGCAGTTTGTACGTGGCTCCCCGGCAAGGGCAGGCGCAAACTTTCAGCCGAGATAGACTTAAGCAGCCTTTGCTGTGGTCTGAGATCCTCGGTAACCTGCAGACCAACAAGGGCGCTAAAGACAATGCCTTCTACAAGGAGTTTGTTTCCGGGGCAGAGATTAGCTTGGGGTACGCTTTCCTTAGCGCAGATGCGATCCGTGGTATTATGACCGACCACCTGTACGTAGATGAGCTTCAGAACATCTTAGCTACCTTGTTGCCGGTCATTGAAGAGTGCACCTTTTCTTCCGAGCAGAAGGCATTCCACTACGCAGGCACTCCTCTTACAGAGTCCAACACGCTTTCCCGAACCTTCAATAAGTTCTCCACCAAGAATGAGTGGATGATTCCCTGCGATAGCTGCGGTGGGGGAGACTACCGGTACTGGAACCTCCCAGGGGAAGATAATATTGGGGCCAAATATTTGTGCTGTGCCCGTTGCGGTGCGCAGATCTATCCCATGCACGATGCTGCTCGCTGGGTGGCTACGGGAGCTCCCAAGATTGAAATTCCTTTCGAAGGGTTCCGCATTCCGCAGATCATTTCTCCGAAAGTCAAATGGCCGGAGCTGCTGGATAAGCGGGCTCGATATCCACGTGCACAGTTCTTGAATGAAGTTCTCGGGGTGCCCCACGATATTGGCTCTCGTCCGATTACTGAGGCAGAGCTCCGGGCAGCATGCGACCCCTCGGTATCTATGTATGACGACCAGTACCCCATGGGGCCACAGTTCTTTAACAACCACACTGGTCCAATTTGGCTCGGAGTAGACTGGGGTACGGGAGAACAATCGTACACTGTATCCTCGGCATGCACATACCTAGACGGAAAGCTAACCTTCTTCAACTACAAGAAGTTCGACGGAGAGTTGGCGGAACCCAGGAACCAAGTAGCTGAAATCGAAAGGCAGCACTACGCTTATCGTACGGTTGCACACATCGGAACGGACTATGGCGGGGGGTACGACCGGAATGATGCCCTCTCCAGAACTTTCGGTCCCCGCATGATTGCTAAGTACCAGTATGCCGGTGGGAACCAGATAGTGAAATACCAGGATGAGCTGGGAAGATTCATTGTAAATCGTACTGAAGCAATGAGCTGCATCTTCAATGCAATTAAGAATGGCATGATACGTTTTCCTCGGTGGGAAGAATTCCAGCCCTTTGCCGAAGAATTTCTGGCAATTTACACAGAATACCGTGAAGCCCGGCATGTCCTGACCTTCGATCGGATTGTTGACGCTAACGATGATGCCTTCCACTCTACGCTATACGCTGTCTTTGCAAGTATGCTGTCCCACCCCCGCCCAGATGTACTAAGTGGTGGTTATGCATACATGCAGAAGGATAAAACCTTGAGACCTTGACATAGCGCAGTAAAATTCCCTACGATATCACGTAGCGGGAGGTGTCTATTCATGGACTCTATAGTGTCGTTCCTTACGTCTTGTAGTCCCACACACCGTTCAAAGGGTTTTCTTGAGGGGCTGGGTAAGACTGCGGCGCAGAAGATGGTCGCCGAAGATACTGAGATGAATAAGACAATCGCCGGGTATGTCCGCGAGCATTCCCTCAACCGAGAGCAGACCAGCAGAGTAGTCGAATCTGCCAACAACGAAGCGTTTGTTACTCTTTTGCAGAAAGAGGCAGGTTACGTTACGTTCCCCGTAGCGGATACCGACAAGTGCACAAGTAGGAAGGCCATGGTTAAGATTGCTAAAGCAAAGTACGTTCCGGGCGAAGACTTCATTACTACTGAAAAACTCGCCTCTGCCCTTTTTGGCGAAGCTGCAGCGGAAGAAGCATATGCGTCTCCGGTGGATACCGTAGACCAACGCCATAAGCTCCAGCACCTGCTGGATACTCTGGAGGACCACAAGACTCAAGCTCTGGAGAAGGTTGCCGAACTCCAGAACTTTGTGGCGGGTGCCGTGCAAACCGGGGAACTCTCCGTAGCAGACATCCAACGTGCCCTTCTTTCTGCGGGTACCAGCGAAGAGCTGACAAAGATTGCTTGCGCTAAAACCGAGGTGCACCTCGGCTCAGCTCCTGGTGAGGCCATGGGTTCTGTGCCTAATCTATCGCACCCACTCTTGAAGAAAGCTGCGGCTTGCCGGGATGCAGCAATAGCGTATGTACAACATAAGCAGTCTGTAACTACGATGGCACGGGAGATGCTGAATGGTAAGGAATAGCCAGTATCGTCAATCTGAAGCGATGGCCAAGCTAGCGTTCTCCCTTAATCCCGTTAAGGCACTTGGCAAGCTTATAGCTAATCGGGTTCTTCGACCTGCTGGCCGATCTGCGAAGGATTTGGCCTTTGGCTCGACGAAAGCTTCTGGTCCCTTACAGGGCACCCGTTTGCGGTGGAAGCACCCAGACGTCGCGAAGCTTAAGGGGTATAAGGAGCTTTCTCCTAGCGTGCTGGGCAAACTTTCTCCGGAGAAGATGAAAAGAGTCCATTTCCTGGAGATCGGCGGGAAGAAAGTCCCAGTCATGCGTAAGACTACCTTTGGTGGAGTCACTGGGTTTGCACAACGCCACCCTATTGTCACCGGTGTGGGTCTATTAGGAGCGAATGAGCTGCGGAAGAGTAGAAATGTGTATGGACCTTCCGCTCCGCAAACGGAGCTTGCTATGCTCCAGAATCAGATGCAACCATATTACCAACCTCTTCCCCCCAGTTCTTTGTAAGGAGCACCGATGCCCATCGACACGACAACCGAAGAGTATAAGAATAAGCTGGCCTTCATTTCAGCCCTTAAGGGCATGCCGTGGACCAAAGGGATCCTTCCTATGGTTGCTGCGGGTTTGCTGCTTTCCGGCGGTGGTGCGGCGGCAGCAGAAGGCATCGACACTATCCGAACCAAGTTCCGGGCGAAGAGGTACTTCAACAAGATGCTGAAGGGCAATCCGGATCTCCGTAAGAAGCGGGAATCCATTAAGCCGTATTTCCGCACACTATTGCATTTCTCTCCCGAAGTTGCGGGGGATCCTCTAGCTGCTGGGTCGTTCGTGCGTCGTATGCACGAATTCAAGGATGTAGGAATGCCTCTGCAGGATGTTGAGACATTGTCCAAGATCCGTGCGTCACAGCGAGGCAAAGGAAGAACGAGTATTCTCCGGGACGGTACTAGTGGTGGTGTGCCCGGTAGTATGAAAGACCTCGGCCTTACCTCCAAGGACTAAACCATGCTCGAGAAAAGGCTAGACTTTCCAGGTATTGACCCGGAAACCGGGCGCATCTTTGTAGAAGCGTATGATCCAAATGCTTCTGGTCTAACTAAGACAGCGAAGGTCCAGAAGGACTACGCCCCTGAAGTACACTCCTACCTTAAAGGTATTGGGAAGCGCCCCGGAAAGATCTACGTATTGGTCAATGCCCTGGGGGCTGCCGAGTTCTACGGGCAGAACATCAATGGCGACATCTTTCCGGAAGATTCCCTGGTACACGTGCAATCCCCAACCTATGGCTACAAGACTTTCTATGGCGCTGGCGTATACCGGCACCATTGCTTCCCTGCCGGAACCGGAGTCTTAACTAAAGACCGAACACGGGTAGCTATCGACGAGATACGAATCGGCGACGAAGTCCAAACTCTCCAGGGGCCACTACCTGTAACAGCTGTTATGCGTAGACCTTTCGAGGGGCCGGGAATATCTTTAACCTTGAAAGGCCGACTCGACCCATTGGTTGCTACGGAAAAACATTCTGTCCTAGTTTACCGCAGAGACCAGGTGCACTGCCGACATAAGTATTCTAAGTTGGCGCAAAAGTGCTCCTGCAAAGAATGCAAGGAACCTATTGGGGCACCTGAGTGGGTTCCAATTAAAGACGTTTTGCCTGGCGACTACTTGGTCTTTCCGCACCCAGTCCTCCAGGAAACCCACGAGGTTACACCCTGCTTCGCTAGACTGGTCGGCTGGGTAGCTTCTGAAGGGTGCCTTGGCGCAAGAGGCCTTATCCAATTCACTTTCAGTGAAAATAATGAAGAGGACATTTCTAGCGTCACGGAATGTCTGCAGGAAAATGGCCTGCGCGTAACCACAACCCCCCGGCCACAACAGGGGGTAGTACTGCTTTCGTCTTGCAGCAAGGAACTGCACGCCAAACTGGCCGGGTATGTGGCTGGGGTTAAGAGCGAGAAAGCCCTCACCGGACAAGTTCTCTGCTGGACTAGGGAGAACTTACTCCAGATGCTCGGGGCTTATATAGACGGTGATGGGCATGTGCCTTCGTCCGGAAAGAACTCTGGGCAGCTACGTATTAGAAGTTCTTCGAGACAAATGCTGCATATACTCGGAGACGTTATTCGTGGCCTGGGGATTCCCTGCGCCCTAAATTGGGATAGTCAGCCAGGAACTATGGAATCGCCGGTAGCTGGGTACGGGCCATACTGGTCGGACGGGTCTGGTTGCGTCGCTGTACAGGCGGCTCTTTCCCCAGAAATCTGCAAGTATAGCCGTAAGAAATTCTCTCGGGAAAGTTGTCGTTCGCCGCAGGTGGAGGTATACGAGGGTAGTTACTTGGCGCGCGTGACTGACCGCGAGGAGCTTTTACTCGCGGAGGATGTGTACAACCTAGAAGTAGCGGGCCCCCACCACTACATAGCCAATGAAGTAGTTGTGCATAACTGCAATAAAGACCCGGCTCGTAGCTTCGGAAAGATTGTCCTTGCTACGTACAACCATAAGATGCACCGGGTGGAACTATGTATTTGCATCGACAAAGCAAAAGCTCGGGCAGAGGGGCACAGTTCCCTAGTAGACCAACTGGAGAAGGGAGAGAACGTATCAGTCAGTATGGGTTGTCGAGTACCTTACGATGAGTGCTCCCTCTGTGGGCATAAGTCGAAGACCCTGTATGACCGATGCTCCTGCATCTCTACTCGGCTCAACGAAGTACTTCCCGACGGTCGCAAAGTTGGGATGATTAACTACTGGACCAAGTTCTTCGACCTTTCCTTTGTACTTATCGGGGCTGACAAGACCGGGTACTTAATGGAGAAGGTTGCTTCGGTTCGTAAGCTTGCAGAAGAAAAGTTGGCGGACATTACAAAAGATGTCCCCGGGCTAGCGAACCATCTTGGCCCAATGTTTAGCCGGGAAGGTACGCTTCCGGAAGAACTCTTGCAGCGGCTATCCAACCGTCCGCTCGGTTCAGCTCTAGGCTCTTTGCTGGGTAAGGGGATTATCCTCAAACCTAACGAGTTCCAGCGCATAGTAATTGTGAAGCGGGTGGGGCAGCCCATGGCTTCATCTCTCTTTAGAGGTAACGCAGTATTCCAGCCCAGCTCTTCCGGCCATGGTATGCGTCCAGTAGATTTCAGCCACATGGGTACACCACTACCCGGGCGTGCTCCTATGGCGGAGCGGTCTATGTTCTGCCCCCATAGCTATTCCCGCCTGTCAAAGTTGGCTACGCCCACCACTACTTCTGAGGAACGTCCTCTTTCAGATGAGCACGGCAAATTTATTAGTGCCTTATATTTTGACTACCGAAGTCAGCTCTTGGATAACCTCGACGATTCTTTACTCGATGGTGGGTTGGAGAAAGCTGCATCTGCGGCTACGCTAGCGAAAGTTCCGGCGTGGGCATTGCTGCTTCCTTTAGTCTATATGTATAGCGCCCACCTGCGTAAGAAAGAGAGGAGGGGGATGTCTATTGGTGGCGTTCGGAAGTTCATTGCCAACCATCCGGTGATAGCTTCGTCGGTTATGATGGGTTTGGCCGCTAATACGAAGAACATAAAAAATGCACTTGAAGCCTTGCCTTATTTCTAGTTTGTTGTATATGATGTGTTCACTGGGCCGGAATAGCTGGAAGGCAGGCCCACATCTGGACTTGGTTCCCAGGTCCGTAAATCAGTTCAACTCTAAGTACAAATGGTCTTACAACTGTATCCTTTAAGGAGGACGTAGCATGAACGATCTTATTGAAAGCATCTATGGTGTTGACGGTGGAGACGCTCTCGAGAAGGCTGCCCAGGTGCAGTTCATCGAAAAGCTTGCATCTGAGTACGACGTGGACCTTAACGACCTGACTGCCGAACAGCTTGAAGAACTCGAAGCTGCCGTGCAGGCAGATATCGACGAAGGTGGCATGGAGAAGGAAGCTGGAGCTGAAGAAGTTGAAGTAGACGTTGATGAAGAAGAACTGGAAAAGGTAGCTGCTTCGTACGACGCTTACGGTCGTGTGATGGCTCATGGCTTCATGGAAGAGCTTGAAAAGACTGCTGGCGCAGAAGAAGAAATGTACGTAGACGAAGAAGGCAATGAATTTTCCGCTTCGCAGCTCGAAGAAATGGGCTACGACATGGAAAAAGAAGCAATGTCGATGCCCGCATGGATGACTAAGCTCCTGGCAAGCGCCAAGGGTAAGGCTGGCAAAGCATGGGCCAGTTCCAAGTCAGGCGCTAAGAAAGGTGGCAGGGCGTACATGGATGCGCTGAAAGCTAAGACGTTCAAGAAGGGCTTGCACCTTCGCGGCGCGGCAGTTAAGAGCGAAGATGGTCTGTTCCGTCAGCGCGCCAAGCAGCTTCTGCGTAAGGGTGCTCTGCAGACTGGTGCAGCTTATGGTGCTCCAGCAGCTCTCGCTGGTGGCGGTGGCTATGCCATGTATCGTAAGGGCAAGAAAAAGAAGAGTTCCGCTCTGGACACTCTTGCTGAAGAACGAGCAAATGAGATTTTGGGCATGTTCGGCGAAGGCATGGACAAGGTAGCTTCTGACGAAGAACTTGACGATGCAGTCACCCTCCAGGCTTTCAATCAGCTCGCTGAAGCCGGTTACCCGGTTGACGAAATGATTGATGCTCTTGGCGAAACCGAATAAGGAGAGCTGGATGAAACCTACACTACACGACTTGATGTCTTCGGATCTGGAAACCCACGGTATTGATACTGCGGAAACCCAGGCCCAGGACGAGGTCCAAGCATTGGATCTGGGTTATGTGGAGAAGGTTGCCCAGGATTTGGAGGGCGTTATTCAAGCGCTCAGCGGTATGGTCGTCGAAGACGAAGAACCCGCAAGTGCAGAAGCTACTCCCGATGTTCGTGAACTTCTTCTGTCGAAAGTAGCGGAGATCCGTAATGGCTCCGCTGCTTCGGCGGAAGAGCAGAATACCGAAGAGCTTCGAGAACAAGTTCTCCAGAAGCTAGCACACCTTACTCCGCAGGGCACCGAGGAATCCATCGATGAGATGGTTGCCGAGGAAGCACCTGAGCAGGAATGCACTAACATCCGTGCAACCCTGGACACCTGGCGGAAGCAGAAAGAAGCTGCCGCCACAACCGACACCAAGTCGGCACCTGCTTCAGTGAAATCTATTCTCGATCTAATTGGAGGTGGTTCCGATGAGTAACGATATGGAAAAGATCGCGCAAGTTTTGGCGCAGATCCCAGCACTACTTAGAAATTTGTCCGCAGAGGTTGAAGCCTCTCGGGTGAAGAATACTGAACTGGAAAAGCGTGCTCAAGCTGAAAACCTAGTAGCTGAAATGGAAGATCGTGGTCTTGTTGACACTGGCACATCCCGCCAGGAGAGAGTCGATGCCCTTCTAAATTCGGACAAGGACCTGGGTGTGGTTAAAGAAGCTATGCAGTTCCAGCTAGGGGATCTCTCTGCCGCTGACGTCGCTGACGACATTGCGCAGGGTGATGAGCTTACTAACTTTTTGGTTCAAGGATAAACTAGGAGGAAACAATGGCGTCTATCACTGGAGTATATGCTGATAAAGGCCGTTCTCTTACGCTGCGTTCTTCAATTTTGGACATCCGAACCCGGGATTACTCGCTTGCCAGTACCCGGATTTCGCTTGATCCAGATAATGAAGCTTTCGTAGATGTCGGGGAATGGGTGCTGCATTCGGGTGCCGAGAACATCGACCGCCCACTTAACGATGCAGCTGGTAACCCACTTAGCGCTGTGCTGAGCACACTCGCTGGTAATGCAAATGCCCTGTCCCGGCCGATGTTGGCTTGGACCGAGCGAGGCGGCACAGATGTGCAGGCCCTTGAAAAGGTTCCTTGTATCGCTCAGGGCATCATTGAGTGTGATACGAGAATTTGGTCTGCTGAAGCTGCTATCGCCGAGGGCGAAGAGCTTTGCGTAATGTTTATCGACGGCAGCAATGCTTATTACGCTGCTGGTGGTGGTACTGCTGTAGGCTTCACCGGAATCAAGGGCATCCTGGTTGGCATGAGTACTGTGCTTAGTGGGGCTGTTGCTTTTGGTTGTACTGGTGGTGCCATGTCCGTATGGGTTGTTGGTGTTGCCCTTGAGGCAGCTGCAAATGCAACCCCGTTGATGGTCCAGATTCATAGTGTGCCGTACCTCAAAGCAGTCACAGTGGCCTAAGGAGAGACCAATGGAAAACATGCCTGCAAGCGTGCTTAATGAATTGTTCCTCTCCAAGGCTGATGAGAGCAGTGGCGAAAAAGAGAAGTTGGCTGCGGCCGGTTCCGCCTATGTTCGTGATCGCCTTCGAGAGATGTCGTTTGCCCGGAAGATTTTGCCTTACCGTCCGGTCACAGTTGCAGAGTGCCAGCGCTCTCTGAACCACGACACTGTCTACAAAATCGTCGACATCGAACCCGGTTCCCGGGCAATGTCGATCTCTTTCCGCGGTGAGCCGGATCCCAGCTTGATCAAGGGACGCCGGATGGCTGTTGCTTTCTTCACTGTCAGTTCGCTGAAGTGGGAAGGTTACACCGAAGAACTGCGCACTTACACGTACCCCATTACGGATGTCATCAAGAACAACATTGTGAAGGACATCCAGGAAGTGGAAGACCGTTACTTCCTCATCCACGTTGCATCTTGCATCGACGCTCGCCAGGATATTGCTAACGCAGTAGCCGGTGTCCCGACTGCAACTGCCAATGACAGTGCTTCTGTTGTTGCAGGTACTTGCGCAGAAGATGCAGCTGTTAAGAGTGAACTTGCCCGTATCGCTCCGCAGGCCACCGCTGCTCAGCGAATTCTGGTCAATCCGATCCAGAAGACCGACATTGCCACACTGGCGAAGTTGTTTACTCTGGCCGGTCGTTCCCTGCGTATGTCCAAAGTCCTTATGACTGAGTACACCTACGCAGACTTTGGCCAGCTTACCGCTGCCGACCTGGGCCACGTCCTCACCAAGGACGTCATGGTCAAGGGTTACAAGTACAATACCGTTCTGGGTCACCAGATCCTGACTACCCTCAAGGGTAATCTGCTCGCTGATGGTTTCGTGTATGGCTTCACCGATCCTGACTTCTTCGGTAAGGCATTCATCCTCGATAACGTGAAGTTCTACGTTAAGAAGGAAGCCCGAACCATTTCTTTCTGGGCATGGGAAAATATCGGTATGGGCCTCGCCAACATCGCCGCTGTGAATCGCCTGGAGCTGTACTCCGGTGACACACGTACCGCTGGTGGTGCCACGATTCGTGCACTGACTGCTCCTGCTGCTGAGACTGCTCTCGGCGCTGTGAACAACCAGATGGCGGATGGGTATACTTACCCAGGTCTCGTGACGTACTAAGCAGTACCTTTAGTCCCCGGGAGCCTCACTTCTTTCGGAGTGGGGCTCTCCTAGAGATGTACTTCATTTCGTCAATACCGTTGGAGGACCCTATGGCGGTCGAATACAGAATACAAGTTGCTAAATCTACAGGTAAGATCTGGAATGTAGCTAAACAAAAGCATCCCGAACTTCGACGCATTTTCGATTCGGGCGTGCTGAAGATTGGGCCTTTCAAGTTGCGCACGGGCCAAACCTTTACCCTCCCCGGGTACATTGTCGAGCAGCATATATCAGTCATTAATAAAGCGCTCGACGCTGGCTTGATCCTGGACCTCGATGCTATCGACAAGGACGGAGCCGATGTTGTTGGTGAAAACCTCGAAGCAGCTGTTGAGGAAGTAGTTGAAGAAGTTGCGGAACCCGAAGAAATTATTAAAGAAGTTGTACCTGAGCCGGAACCGGAACCAGAGCCTGCCCCAGAAAAGGAAGCAGCTCCTGAGCCCGAACCTGCTCCGCCTATGCCTCTCAAGAAGGCCTCCAAAAAGAAGAAGAAGGGGAAGAAATAATGCCTCGTATCTGGAATCTCACTGACTTTAGCGTGCCTCTACCGAATGTCGGTAAAGTAGCTGCCCGAGGGACTGTGGTAGTGCCGACGATTACTTCGCAGGTACAGCACATGCTGGATGTTGGATTCTTCTCACTTGAAGATCCTTCACCACCGCTGCCAGTAGAGCCAAAGATTTCCGTGCCTGTGGGTATTATGGAAGTTGAGGTAACTCCTGGAAAAGACAAGCTTTTCGGTACCGAAGATGACGTAGTTGTCATCAAGAAACCTAAGCGGAAGAAGAAAGCACCAAAGAAGGTCAAGAAGGGTGATGATTAATGGCAACCCGGTTAGAGCAGCTGGTGGAGATAGTGCGTTCCTATCTACGTGATTACCCGGAACTTAATCGGTTGATCAATGGGATGGAGAGTAGTAAGCGTTCTATTGCCACCGCCATTCTTGACGCTGTGGAAGACTTTAATACGTCCTCTCCGTTGGCGGCGGTTGCGGTGGAATCCTTTCCGTCGACCTCTTTGCTTCGCATCGGGGCTGTGAAGTATTTGCTGGAATCGCTATCTCTTCTGCAAGCTAGGAATCACACCACGTATTCCGATGGCCAGGGTGTGCAGATCAATGAATCTGACAAAGCCCCCATCTATACGAACCTCGCCCAGAAGCTGGAAAGCGAATGGGAACGGAAGAAGGCGAAACTCATCACCAGAATGAACATCGCTAATAGCATGGGTGGTGGTGTTACGAGCGACTTCTACTCGTACAACACCCTTGGGGAGATTGATAACTAATGCCCACTGCTGCCACAGTAGCTGTAACTAGTGACGCAAAAGAGGTTCACACCTTAACCATCGCTAATGGTGCTGCAGATACCTTTGCCATTCCCTACGCCAACATGTACCGCAACGTGGTAGTTCAGGCCCTAACGGGTAACGCTGGGGATACGTACACCCTGCAAGCATCTGTAGATGCAGGTACTTATGTGACCGTAGGGGAGACAGTGACGGGTACCGTCCCTGCGACCAGCCTCACCGGGCAGGGGATTGTATGGTACACCAAAGGCATCCCAATGCATTTCAACCTGGTATACGTCAATGCCGGTCCTAACCCTGCTACAGTAGTTATTCGTCTAGATAAGAGTATTTTCCAGGGTAGCCGGACGAGGAGTCTATAATGCCCACAGCCGCTACAGTAGCAGTGTCTACGGTCGCTAAGGAGCTCGTCACCGTGACGCTCCCGGATAATACCACGGCAACTTACGATATTCCCTACTCGAATATGTACCGCAATGCTGTAGTGCAGGTGCTCACTGGTAACGCCGGAGATACATATACTCTTGAAGCGTCCGCCAATGCAGTAGTCTATGCAACTGTGGGAGAGACGGTAACGGGTACCGTCCCAACACCCAGCCTCACGGGAAATGGGATGATCTGGTACACGAAGGATACGCCTCTGCACCTCCGCATTAGCTACGTTACAGGTGTTGGTGTAGACACTACAATTGCTATTCGCCTGGAGGGAAGTATCTTCCAGGGCTCGCGTACACGGAGTCTCTAATGACTGACGAATTCCTTGCCATGCTCTCCCGGAAGGATGATGCTCTCGAAAAGATTGCATCCCCCTTCGACTTTGTACATCTTAAGCAAGCTGCTATGGATGCTGGGCAAGAGATTGGTACGCCCACCAATCCGGAAGCTGCCGAGCAAAGTACTCCAGATACCGTTGCGCAGGCTGCCGGGCAATCCGAAGATCCCATGTTGGCAAAGAAGCAGAAGAAGGATGCCCTTATGCAGGTCATCGCCAACCTGCAGAAATCTCCGGTGACTTCCCTATTCCTTCAGAACCCTGCACCTAACATGGATCAGGAACAGCAGGTAGGCGCTCCCGCAGCAAACCCCCAACAGGGTGCGCAGCAGCAAGGAGCAACGAAAACCGCAGCTGCTATGAAGCGCTTCAAATTCCAGCAGCGCCTGGGTGCTGGTGGTAAACTTCCTGCTGTTGGTAAAGATCCAGCGGTGGGTAGAAGTGCAAAGCAGATAGTATCTTCCAAGCAGTTGCCTAAGAAGTTGCTGAAGCTGAAGCCTAAGAAGGTTTCTTTCAAGGTTCCAAAGATTCCAGCAGTACCGGCTAAAGTAGAGATGAACATGAAGGTCCCGACCAGGGGCGTTATAAAAGACAAAGTGTAGGAGTAGACAATGGATCCTCTTTCCCAATTTCTGCAGGATAGTAGCTCCGAAGAGATGACCTCCATGGACCGTACTGTGAAGTTGGCAACGGCCGTAGGGAACATGAATCACGAGGAGCTGCTGGAAACTCTAGATACCCTCAATGGTCAGGAACAGCCTGCTCCCCAGGAATTCCCCGGGAACCTTTCTCTGGAGAAGGTGGCGTTCATTGCTAGCGTTGGTGCTGGCAGGCGCATTGCACCGGAGATGATTAAAGAGGCTGGTGTCTGGAAATACATTCTTAAGGGTGCAAAGCAGCTGGGCCGCTTCATTAAAGGCAAGAGCAGCAAGGGCGTTCCCTTTAAGCGTACCGAGGCCCTGGGCGGCTTCAAGAAGAAGATCATAGATGATTACGGTGCGGGTGCAAGCAAGGCACTCACTCCTGGCGAAGGCTTCGTCCCTAGTGCACAGCGTGCGGCGCTCGGTGTGGCAAAAGTTGTCCGCGACAATCCCGGGATCCCGGTAGCAGCTGGAGCAGCAGCTGGGACAGGACTCGCTGGTGTTGGTGGTCTCAAGGGGCTGAAGTGGTTGTTTGGCAGCGGCTCCAACAGCAACACCAACACCGTCAACAACTACCGATAATGGAATGGCAGGTAGGAACGTAAGATGCTTGAAGTCGTCAATTTCCGGGTACGGACCTTCACCGTCGAACATCTCGACCTGTACTGGGAAATAGTTCCCACCTCCGAAGATCCTTTCGACTACGACTTCTACGTTGAACGCAGCGACCACGAACATAGTGGTTACAAAAGAATCGCCGGGCCCTTCTCCGATAAGTATCACTTCCAGGACACTACCTTAAAGGGTATCAGCTCCCACTACCGGCAATGGTTCTACCGCCTCCAGGTAGTGGATAAGAAACGTGGAGACGATCTCTACTTTCCCGGGCAAGGCGGAGTAACCCTTAGAGCTGACCCGGATCTTATTGCCCTGGAAGCCGCCAGGAATACACAGATCCGTCTACAGGAATTTATTGGTCGGTTGGTTTGGGTCTTCCCCATCCGAACTTTTGGACAATACTGCACCTGCGTAGACTCGATCACTCAACGGAAGACTGCGTCCAATTGCTTGGTCTGCTACGACACGAAGTATGTCGGTGGGTACCACCAGCCAATCGAGTTGATGATGCAGATCATCATGCCGCCGGAGGCTACAACCACTGCGGACATGGGAGAGATCCAGAACATCAATGCCACCGGTCGTTTGTCAAATTACCCGGAGGTCCACCCCCGTTGGATGGTTGTTGATTCCGAAAATACCCGCTGGCGGATTGGTGAGGGTATCCGGCGTATAGAGAAAGGACGTGCACTGGTACGACAAGATTTTCCGCTCCATGCAGTACCGAAGCAGGACATTGAGTACAGACTGCCAGTGAATCTTACCGATGCTGAGAAGCTGGCTTTGTTCTCCGGTCCTCGTAGGCTCTTTACAAATCCACAAGATGTCGGCGAGGATACAGACCCGATGTGGGATGCAGCTAGAGGAGTGTACAGAGCGTAATGCGTAGAACCAAACTAGCTTTCAAGCGTTTTCACGGTGGGCCCGTAGGTTCCGGGGCTCCGCAAGCTAAAGTTAACATGCAGGATCCAAAGAAACTCAACAAGGATCCGATGCAGGCACCAACCGGTGTAGGCGCAAGCCAAGAGTTGCAAGCTCCTCAGGGAGACAACAAGTATGTAGCTAGAGGTCTCGGGTCTTATAATCGCGTTATGAAGAAAGCACCTGCACCAGCACCAACAGGAAAACTGGTTACTGCGTCTGTCCATTCTCTTAACAAAGTTGCGTTCTCGCCGCTTAAAACCGGAGCACACTTTGGGCAGCGGATAGGAAACTACTTGTCGTCCAAGTTTCTCTTTCCCCGACTTCGCAAGAAGTTGGATGCCCTGTCACCAAATAAACGGACTCTAGCTTTGTTGACTGCTGGCCTGGGTGCCGCAGGAGTTACTGCGGGTGGTCTTTACATGATGCATAAGGGCCGGAAGCAAATGGAAGCCAAGAAGAAAGAGAAAGAAAAGAATGACTAGCCTGATAACCCCATACCATCCTTTCAAGGACCCCATCCCCGACGTTATGCAGCTGGCTGTGCGGGCGTGGGTATCCTGGTTAAAGTCGATCTTTGGGGCTCGTCCACCAGGTAGCTATAAATGGTCCCCCGACCAGTCTGCTACAGACATCGTGATTGTAGACCAGGGACCGATACAGCTTGAATCACCAAACCTCCGCCCCTCCATTATTACGATGATGGGTGCCAGTACCTGGGCGGGGCAAGGTATGACTACGATGCTGACGCTGGATAATCTTGCCGATGGGGTGCCCATCACTTATCAGGGACTAATAAATGCGGCGTTCTCCATTAACTTCATCGCCAAGGAAGGTGCTGAAGCCCGGAAAATTGCCTACTACGTATTCCGGTTGTTGCCGGTTTTCGAGAAAGTTTTACAGAAAATGGGGCTACATGGTGTAGTCAATAATCTGGTTCTAGGGCAGGAAACCTCACCGGGAGCGCTGGTGCAGGGGTCTTCTATGTCTGAATGGAAGATGGTGCCGCTACAGGCTCCATTCTTCATTAAGGACACGCTCAGTATGGATAGTTCGGGCGAGGACTCTTTTCAACCGATGATCCAGTATATTACAATGCGCATGACAACGATGTTGAACGGAGGGAGTTAAATCATGGCTTCTATTATACAACCAGGGATTCAAATTCAGCAGACGCTGGCGACAGTTACGCCAACCATCTATAGCCCGACGTTCCCAGCCTGCATTGTCGGTCCTTGCTACCAGATCGTGGAGATCCAGGCAGCTAGCGGTGCAGTTAATGCTTCCGCTAACTTGACTCTCCCGCCAATTATCATCAATACCGCAGGGGTTGCTGCTTCTACGTACGCCGTAGGCGGCCTCTCGGTGACAGTGGATGTGTCAGGGACAGTGCGCACGTATACCTTCGGCGGAGCAGCGGCGGCGGTATTGCCGATTGCTACGGTAGTTTCCAAGTTGAACGAAGGTTTTGCCTCGTACCTAGTGTGGGATTACATTGGCAACAGGATTCGGGTCCGTACTGTCGGCACCGGTGCTACTGCTACCATGATGTTTACCACAGCGGGTACTGCGCACTCAGTCTTGGGCTTCTTGGAGTTTGAGAACCTCAAGTACTACGGGAGTGGGGATTACGACAGCAACCCCATTGCCTTCCCGTATAAGTCTTTGCCGGATCCTCGGGGGATTATCGACTACCTGGTCTTTGACGATGATGATATCGATATTGCGCGGGTATGGGCCGGTGTACCTATCCTGCTGAGCAGCGAATCTTGTATTAACCGGAACCGTTACCAGCGATTAGGTGTGGTAGCTGATGGCGGAAACGGTGCAGGTAAAGCAGCAAAGACCTATTCCAGCCAGGGTGGTCGGGAGTTCTATTTCCTCTCGGGCCATGTGCGGGATGTTGGGGACACTGTCAACCTGGTGGGTGCGCAACCGTTATGGAACGCAACCCCACTTACAGGCAATAAAGTGGATCTCAACGCAGTTCCTAATAACCAACTGCTGCACCCTGTGGCAGATGGTACTTCCACAACCAACCAGCTCCAGCAGACCGGACGACATGCGTATGTTGATGTCCAGCTTTCCGATGATGGTGTGACAACTACAGCGTCCTACCACTTTGAGGCACATGGTTTTCAGGCGTGGCTCGAAGACCAAACACTTAACCCCGGGCAGGCACGTTATGTCTTTGGGAACGAGGTGTACGTTTCGTTTACTAGCCCAGACCTGGATGGGGCCGGGGATCCTGTCCTGGCCGATGGGGTTATTTCAGCGGGGGATCAACTAGACAGTATCACAGTCAATGGTGGTGGTGGGTTTGTAGTCGCGCATGAAAATCGGTACGTCTTCTTGGAAGCAGGAACCGACGGAGGTCCTGTAACGTATGATACTTGGTACATCATCGATAGTACCGCGGCAGGCACTGCAACATTGACCGACCTAGCGGGCGGAGCTGTGGTGCTAACCGCCGCTACGAGCATCAATTTCACCATATCCTCCGGCCTATTTACACTTCCGAACGTGGCAGCGCCGGTCAATGCTGCTGGGGAAGTCCATATAGCAATCGAGTACTGTCCAGGTGTAGCTGCAGACTGGGATGTGACTCCTTCGTTCGTACAGGCGGCTGCCCTCCACACAGCGCTCGGTGCCAACACCAACGTAGAGCCTTGGTTGGGTGCTAGCACTACAGTGGGCGCTTCCACCATCAGTTACTTGTCTGGGGCAACTACAGCTCTCCTAGCTGACCAGCTGGACGGTAAAACGTACTACATGAGTTTTGGTGCAGACCCCTCGGACCTGGATACTACTGCTACAGGCTTCCCGACCATCACTGGGGAAAGTCCTCTTACAGCAGGTACTCTAGCCGCAATTGAGGGTAAGACCTTGACTATGCGGATTAATGGCGGAGTGACGGCGTCGCATACGTTTACTGCTGTCGACACCGGCGGTCTTGTAGCATTCGTGGCAGCGCTTAATACCAATCTTGCTTCGGTTCTTGCTGGCGCAGCAGTTACTCCGTTCTCTGATCGTCCTATTTCTGACTGGTGCACGGGGACAGAGTATTACAGTGGAGGTACTGCTTCGGTAAACGGTGCTACCTTGACTATCACTGGGGTAAGCGACGCGGTGTTTACTGCAGCAGGTACTGACCACAATACTGCTCAGATGTCGGTACTGCTTTACGGTACCGGGATTCCCGGAGGAACGAAGGGCGTAATTGTACCCATTACCGCTGGCGGCGCTAACTGCGCCAGCACCGGGGGTACAGCAACGATCAACCTTTCGCAAGCAGTTACCAGTGGTGCAGTAAGCTGCAGTTACAAGCTTCTGGTTAACTCTGCTTCTACAGTTGTGCGCCTAACGATGGATACCGCCACTTCCGTGGGTGGTTACGTGGGGTATGATTGCAGTGTGGAGTTTGGAGGCAACGCTGTCGATTACGTATTCAAGGCACCGTATTCCAGCAGCACTACACCCTTCACTGGAATTTTCCGGGGACCGCCGACAGTAGTGCAGGCGGGAGACAAGCTGTATAACAATGCTGCCTACCTGGGTACTGTAGCTACAATCGCGGATCACGTATGGGTAGATCCCGTTACTAACACCACCCATACCGCTTCTGGCGCTTACCTGAACACGGCAGAAGCTACCATCAGCGCTTCCACCTCTCTGGGTGCCTGGTACATTACCTCAGAGAATATCACTTATAGCGCTGCTACTTCTGGTTTGACTGCTAGCGGTAAACCTCTTCCGGAGGTGTGGTTCGATACTACTAATCAAATCATTTACCTCAAGGGTGGGCTTAACCGTGATGGGGGCGGTGTTGAGTACTCGAATAGCTCTGCTTCTCTTGCTGCGGGCTACACAGCCCTGCGGAAGGACATTACAGTTTCCGGAGCTTCCCCGGCACCGCAGGTATTCTCT
>Ga0080013_1000748_pt1 | contig 45028 bp, 56 predicted proteins | sample ETNvirenome_6_85_FD_69236 | JGI IMG/M metagenome (GOLD analysis project Ga0080013, IMG submission 69236) | Marine viral communities from the Pacific Ocean - ETNP_6_85 (SPADES assembly) (version 2) | ecosystem: Environmental > Aquatic > Marine > Oceanic | place: Pacific Ocean | collected 2013-06-19
ATCTAGTCCGGCTATTGACTCAACAACCATTAATTTTCCTGATGGGTGTGTTAAGAGCCACTTTGGCCTCATTCCGGGATATCTCGATGACTTTCCCGCGACTGGTATGATAAGATTCAATGACTCTCCAATATTAATTCATCTATATTTTGAAGCACTTGTGCGACAATATCCTTGCTATTACAATACTGCAAAAGTCTCAATAAGTTCATTATTTGAAATGATTGATAGAAGTATTTATAAAAATCATACTTTCTAAAATGATTATCAATCTTTTTATCAATGTGGTTAAAAATTATTGACACCTTTGTCAAATCAACTGGAAGCGGATAAAGATTTATTGACCACATATATTTTGTGTCCTGTCTAATTTTAACCATATCCTGAATGGGTGACTCTAAAAATGTGTCAAGGAAGTCTATTAGACATATTTTTCCACTTTTTCTCTTGATAAGAATATTTGACAGTGTTAGATCTCCATGACAGAATCCTTCTGGAATATCTCTCTCGCTAAGAGAGAAAAATATTTTATCTATTTTGGAAAATCTCTCTTTGACGTCCTTATAAAATTTAGATTTTTTAAGATTATCTTTTACAGATGAATATTTTGATAAAAATATCTCTTTTTCAAATTTAGAAAACTTAGCTTCTGATATAGTGTTATCAATAAATTTAGCTATTGAAGAAATTAAAAACTCTACCTCTTCTATTGAGCATCTATGAATAAAGGTAATACAGTCCAAAGATCTACAAAAATCCATTTCAAAGTAACAAATATCTTTTTCAAATAAGAATTTTCTATCAATGATTTTTGGAATTTCTATAAATTCAAGAATGTTTTTTTGAAATGCTCTACTCTGCTTTTTACATTGATTTTCTAATCGATGATAGTATGCTGGATCTGATGAAGATTTTTTAACTATTTTTTTTGATTCTACGTCTTTAATCTCAACGCTACAACCTGAATTTCCTCGAATTATTATCATAAGTCATTTCGTGCTCAAGTATTTTTTTAAATCTTCGGGTGTTCCTAGTCCGTGCATTTTATCTACAAAGAACGGAATGAGTGTTTTTTCATCTAAGATTAACTCATTATAGACAGGTGCGATATAGAATTCATTATTGACTCTTACGTCTTTTTTTATCATGCTTTCTGCATACTTGACAAAGTCACTTCCTCTTCTATAGTAATAGATTCCGCAAGTTGCTATATCAGATATTGGATTTTTTTCTGCAACTTCTGTTACAACCCCTCTTGAATTTGTCTTTACAAAACTCCACTTTGGATGAACTGCACGAAAAGTAAAGACAGATGCATCAAAGTCTGTAAATCTTCTAATGGTGTTGAAGTTTTCCTTTGAATATTCGATAACTTGATCAGAATTTGCTATCAACAGCTCATCATCATTGTCAATGAGATTTTTTGCTAAAAGTGCTGTACATGCTGCACCCTCTGTGAGACTTTCAACAGTTACAATGTCGTATCTTCCGTTTGTAACAAATTTTAGCACTGACTCTATATTATATTTGCTAAGATGCTCAGATCTTACCAGAAATATGTAGTTTGCATCGAAATCTAAATTTTCAACTACACACTGGATCATAGGTTTTCCGTTAACCTCGATAAGCGGCTTTGGAAATGTATATCCCTCTTTTTTAAATCGGCTACCCTCTCCAGCCATTGGTATTAAAATATTCATTCTAAAATCTCACTAAATAGTTCTAAACTAACATCATCTGCATTTTTAACACCCACGACATGACACCCTGATAGGATTGCAGCTTCAATGCCCTTTGGAGAATCCTCTATAATTACAGCTTCATCTGGATGTATTTTAAAATGAGACAGTATCTTTAAATAGCCTTCTGGATCTGGCTTGGGGTTTTTAACGTCCTGATTGGTTACTATCATATCAAAAAGATCTTTGATGCCAGATGTTTCTAGCATTAGATCTGCTGTCTCTCTAATGCTATTTGTAAAGCAGCACACGGTTATTGATCTCTCTTTTAGTTCATTGATTAGCTTAACTTTTTCAGGTCTATTTTTTGATTTTTCCCTTATTGCTTCAATTGTTTTTTCTTGCTTGAGCTTATAGATCTCTTCATGACAATCTCTTGGAACTATATTCATATTTGAAAGTATATCAAGTTTTGTTCTTGTTGGTATTCCGTTAAATGTCAGCACATGATCTTTATCAGATATTTCATAATTACAAACTTCTTTTAATGCTTCATTTAATGCTGCCCTATGCCATTCACATGCATCAACAAGGACTCCATCTAGGTCAAAAATTACCAGCTTTAAGTTCTTCATAATACTTCTCTATATTGTCACTGCAGATTCCGCCACATTTCTCAATCACGCTTTTAGAATAAGTTGTTCTTTCAGGCATTACAATAATTGACCCATAGCATGGACGCTGACCCGGATATACCCAAATGTACCCCTTGCTTGTAATTGTGTAATTATCTTCTTGATGCCAGAATACATTCCAATCTACACGTGAGCTTAGAAGCCAGCTTAGAGCAGCTACATTTTTAGCATGAAGCCATAGCTTATCCTTTCTCTTAATAAGCCAGTCTAGGCTAACTTCATGTTCTGCATAATCATGACCTAAATAAAAATCACCAGGAGGAACACATCCTCCTGTCAATCTTATGTCTACTTCTACATCAAATCCTCTGTCTATTGCCTCATCAACATATTCGGGAGAATTTTCTCTTGGAGAGATATCGTCACTGCTACAGTCAAGATTTCCCCTATGTGCTATGAACTTCATAAAGATCTCACAACATCTAGATATTGATCAGTGCAATGTCTCCAAGAATTAACCTGTAAGCTATTATTGACATAGCTCCTTGATCTAATAATTCTAAATAATTCATCAATATTTTCAAAGGCATGATCTTCTCCTGCAAATTCAACTGCTCCTCCTCCATTTTTTATAACATATGTGGGTATTTGACATGCTATGCTTTCTAAAATATGATTTGGCCCTGGATCCCACAAAGATCCACTAATGTATAAGTCATATTTTGACAACTCCATTCCCAGCTCTTCTCCAAAAAGCGGAGGAATGACTTTAGTATTTTTAAATGTACCCAGCTCTCTTCCAATATATGTAAATGTAAAATCAGAATTGCTAGAGACGAAATCATCTAGTGCTTCATAGATATCAAAACCTTTCATTCGATTGCTTGACCAGTGATGTGTAACTATGTTTATCTTTCCATTGCCAAGTTTTTCTCTTTTTTTAAAATGGTCTAAATTTACACCATTATAGATCACACTTGTGCTTTTACAATTCCATCCATTAGAAATGTGATAATCTTTCATCCAGCTAGAGACAAATACAGTATGATCTGTATAGCTGCTACACTGTCTAAGAAGTTCATCAAATCCCTCAGTCCCCTTTCTTGCATCACATTCATTCACACGATGAACTATCTTTACATCTGGGTTTGAAATCTTATATTTTATAATTTCATTTACAGATATTCCAGTATTTCCAGGTCTGGGGTCTTGCATAAAGATTATATCAACATTGGAGTTGAAATTGTGAACAATCTCTATATCACTATCTGCAAAGTCTTTACAAATAGCACTTACAAGAAGATTTCCACCGCCCCATGGTCCAGATACAGGTTTTCTATTTAAGAGAATTAATGTCATTTTCTACCATAATTCTAACAAGATCCTTAAATGATGTCTTGGGAGCCCAGCCTAAGTGACTTTTAGCTTTTGAATTATCTCCTACAAGAACATCTACCTCTGCAGGTCTCATAAATCTAGGGTCTTGTTTAATATATTGGTCCCAGTCATTAATTCCAACGACAGAAAAGGCTTCATTTAAAAAATCTCTTATTGAATAGCATGAGCCTGTTGCGACAACATAGTCATCTGGATTTTCCTGCTGAAGCATCATCCACATTGCCTCAACATAGTCTGGTGCGTAGCCCCAGTCTCTCTTTGCATCAAGGTTGCCTAATGTAATATTATCAGATAGACCAAGATGTATTCTAGCAACACCGTCTGATATCTTTCTAGTGACAAATTCTACCCCTCTTCTTTCTGACTCATGATTGAATAAAATTCCTGAACAATTGAACATTCCATACGACTCTCTATAGTTCTTGGTAATCCAGTGAGCATAGAGCTTTGAAACTCCATACGGACTTCTAGGATAAAAAGGTGTTGTCTCTCTTGCAGGATTTTCAACCATTCGACCGAACATCTCTGAGCTACTTGCCTGATAATATTTCACACCCCTTCCGAACTCCCTAATTGACTCCAGCATTCTTAGTGCACCAAGACCTGTTACATCAGAAGTATATTCAGGTGTATTCCAGCTTTCTCCTACGAATGACTGTGCAGCAAGATTATAGACCTCATCCGGATCACTCTGTTTAAGACATCTAAATAGTGAATTTTGATCAGTAAGATCTCCATTTAGAAATGACATCTTTCCAGCAAGATGTGATGTATTTACTCTATTTCTAGTAGATGATCTTCTCTCAACACCGAATACCTCATAATCTTTTTCAAGCAAAAGATCTGCCAGATGGCTTCCGTCCATCCCGTTTATTCCTGTTATTAGTGCTCTTTTTTTCATGTAACATACCTAAACATTTTAATATAGTTTTCCTTATGAGATTTTATTTCAAACTTTTTGGCCTGTTCAAAATTAAATTCAATAATATCATCATCAGGATAAAAATTTCTATCTAGTGAATCAAAGATTGAGCTTGGATGAAGAATATCTGGTACCATTCCGACATCCGTTGATATAATCGGGACTTTCATTCCTGCAGCCTCTAGAGCTGACTGGGGACCTCCCTCGTATCTAGATGATATAATATATAGATCAAGAGCGCAATACATCTGATTAAGCTTCTGAAGGTCTGCAAGCTCAAAATATGTAAATGGAATTTTTAATTCCTTTAGCCTTGATATGACATACTGTCTCCTCCAGCCTCCAAGTAGAACATGAAGATTTTTTCTATCAATTCCCTCAACGTAGTCACAAAATAGATCTGGACCTTTTTCTAGCTTTGGCGTTTTTAGGTCGCCGCCCTCTGTATCTCTTTGAAACGACCCAGCGATGAAGTCATCTTGAGATAGTCCCAAAATTTTTCTACATTCTTTTTTATCTTCAATGGTCCATTTATCTCTATCAAACCAGTACCCAACTATTGCTATTGGCTTTTTAGTTAACTGCTTAACAAATTTACCAGTCTTCTTATTTGGAACGTGATAGAGATCAACAAACTGATCTCTAAATAAAAACTCTGATAATTTTTGCTTATTAAATTTTTCTGGAACTATGTGATGAACCGTTGCAACAACTTTTTTACTTCTTAGAATGCTAGAAGGAATCTGATTCCAGCACCAAGAAGCTAGAAGCCATATAACATCTGATTCTTCAATATTTTTAGTAGAAATATCTGGACAGTTTTTGTACCACTCTTCTGCAATTCTATCACATATCCAGTTTTCCTTAGGCGCAACACAAAATATTTTCATTTAGAAATCTCACTAATAATTCCATCATAGTGATTAATGTGATTAGTAACCTCATACTTCATCACATTTTCATAATTTGTATCTATACAAGATGAATCTGGAACCTCATAGTTCACATAATCATCTGATTCTATTAAACTTATAGGGTATATGCACCTAGAATCGAGAATATTTTTTGACTGACCGCAGTCTGTTGATATAATATTTGTCCTAGTGGCAGATGCTTCAAATATAGCTTGTGGGCCTCCCTCACACCTAGACGATACAGCATAAAGATCACATGCTGAATACATTTTATTTACGGTTTCTAGTTCTGCATTTTCAAAATACTTATATGGAATTCCAGACCTGCTAAGCTCCTTTATTATATATTGTCTTCTATTACCACCCAAGAGAATCTCAACATTCCATTTATTCATATTGAAGCTCTTGCATATGTCTATAAAGATGTCAGGTCCCTTTTCTAGCTTGGGAGATTCAAGATCTGATCCCTCTGTATCTCTCTGAAATGATCCTATAATGAAGCTATTTTGATTTAAACATAGATCTCTTCTACACTTACCCTTCTCTATTGGATACCAATTTTTAGAATTTATCCAATGAGGAATTACAATAACTGGCTTTTTGGAAATTTGACTAATCATTGAAGACGTCTGCTCAGTATATGTGTGATAAACATCAATAAACTGATCTCTCACCATAAACTCTCTATACCTTTCCTCACTCCACTTCCATGGAACAATATGATGAATTGTACACAATGTAGTAGTTTTTTCTAAAATTCTCTTAAGATCACTAACTTCTTGTGTAATCATTCTCCATGCATATGATGCACCAAGCCAAATAACGTCAAAATCAAAATTATTAATTCCATCAAATTTAAATCTAACATCATGAGAGCTATGCTCTTTAAATTCTTCTCCAATTCTATCTATTATCCAGCTTTCATTAGCCTTTTGATAGTATACCTTCATCTTTTCGATATGCCTTCAAATACACTAACATACTGGCTAGCAGCCCTTGAAATAGAAATATCAATATCATATTGATTTTTAATAGTTTTAGAAAAATCCATCTTGGGAGGCTTGTAAAGCATTGTGGGAGAAAAATCCCAATCATCTTCGGATATAATTACTGCATCTTTTCCAGCAATCTCTTTTGTACCTCCGGCTGAGGAGCATATTATTTGGCATCCTGCAGCCCTTGCATCGACGACAACATTTGGACAATGATCAAGCCATGCAAGGTGAATAAAATAACTAGATCTCTTATATACTGAGATAAGATCTGTCCAGTCCACCTCTCCTCCATAAAAAATTCTTGGATGGCGAGCAGTAAAGTCGGGATTAGATCCAAAAATCACTAGACAGTCTCTGTCTGAAGATGATTCAAGAAAGTATCTAACGTTTTCAGACAATCTCTTATGTGGTCTCCATGAAGATGCGCAGCACCATATTTTTTCAAATTGATCTAAAATCTTATTTTCAACAGGCTTTATTGTTGATATTAAATCTATATCTGTTCCATTTCTTATAATAGTAGAGTTCCAGTGATTTCCAAAATATTTCTCTGATAGGGCTTTATTGAACTCTGTCTGAAATACAACAGCTTCAGAATTTTCGTATGTTTCAAGAATAGGCTTATTTAGAGATTGATAGTCTTGCTCCTTGTTAAAGTATATCCCGTCGAGCCTCTGAATGAGTGGGGCAACTTTCTTTTGAGACATAATAAACGATAGCTGAACATCTGGAATAAAATCCATAGACGCTTCATTAGAAATTTGATAATTTCTTCTTATTAGTTCATCAGAAAGTCTCTTGGCAAATGAGTTTGGCCCACTAGAAGAGCTAAAATTAACATTATCAAAAAATATTTTCAATCTAAAAAACCTCGTGCTCTAATGAGATTTATTGTTGAAAGCTGTCTCATTTCTGCCCAATTTCTGTCATTAACAGACACAGACTCTATGTTGTAGAGATAGCATATTTCGTCAATATACTTTCTTTTTTGTGTTAGCTTTAAGAGCGGTAGCATAAGTGCCTGATCATATCCTCTCTGAAACCAGTTTCCATTATGATCTTTAAAATTATTATCTGAAATCTTTGATAAAAGTGTTGATCTAAATGTTCTAAGATGTGATGTACACCAGGGCCACCCATATGGATCAACATTTTTTGGCATATCTCTGGAGATATTAATTCCATTAATATCCCACCTGTGCCCAGTCCATACTACATCATTACCCTTGTTGTACTCTTCTATTAGCAATGAAACAGCATTGTCATTACAAAGTTGATCATCTCCGTCTATAACAGCAATAATCGTATCTTTATCATTCTGATACTTTCTAGCGACTTCAGCAATATTTCTTAGTGCATACTTCTTTTCATCATTCTTTATCATTGAAAATCTTTCATCAGATCCGACAATTCTATTAAACACTTCCTGTGTATCATCATTAGAAATATCGTCAATAAAGATGTGAATCCATCTGTCATCTTTTTGAGATCTAACAGAGTCTATGAGGTTTTTAAGATTTTTTGATGCATTAAAGCACGGTGATATAAAAATTACTTTCATTGTTACAACCTAAATGTTTTTGTGGACTTAGCCCTAATTCTATCTCTTTCTCTAGACATGTGACTATCGTCACCCTCTTTTTTTCCCTGTCCTGCAAGATTATAGACATCCCTGACAAGCGGGCTTGGGCCAAATTTTCTTCCTTCATCACCCATGCCTGATGGGATATTTTCACCAAACGATCTTAGATCTTGATAAAGACCTGTTCCCTTGCAAAAAGCAAGCAGTGTTTGATGACTATGCCAAAATTTATGTGGAAAGTGCTTTATGTACTTAAGCGCTTCATATATCTGGGTGAGTGTGTCAATCCTAGTGGAGTCTGAAATAAACCAGAGATCATGTAGACCGTGATCTTCTGAAACTGTGCCGACGTGATAAAGTAAGTCATTATTAAACTTTCTAAAGTCAAAATCAACTTGATACGCTAGGTCTAGCCTTGTCAACATCACAAAGTCATATCTAAATCCACTATTGATTTCATGTGTTCTCTTCATGTGGTTTACTTTCATTGCAGAATACCATCTACTAAACAGGCTGTGAAATCTTAGATTATCTAATCCTCTAAATTTTCCATCATGCCATCTATTTATCTCTCCCCCTGGACCTTCTGGATCTCCGACGATGTATTCAAAATCAAAAATAATCTGCTCTTCAAAACAGCTATCGATAGGGTTATAAGTCTCTGTTAATAGAGCCTCTTCCTCTGTATCCCAACAGTGAATAAAGACATCAACATTCTCATTTACATCTAGTATTCGTTTTTTAAAAAAGTCATATGATATTTTTGGGTCTATTCTATTGCATGTCCCATATGCATCTGTTCTTCCTATTTTTCCATGGAGTAAGATTGCAATTCTGGGAGAATCTTTCATCTTTTAATCCACTCTTTAATAATTTCTGGATGACTAGTTTCTAAAGATATGTGAGGTGTCGGATTGGAAAAATTAACCTTAGAGTGAAATATCCAGCCACCCATTTTCTCTTTAAGGTTTGCTGCTAAGTCAGATATATCTTTATCGCTTACATCAGACCACGGCTTATCAAAGAACATATTATTCTCAGATGTGTCATCTTGATCTATGTTGTAGAGGCTCTGCCAGTGTCTAGACCAGAATCCAGAATATGTTTTTATCTTTCTCTCTATATCAAACCACGAGTAGTGATGAACAGCAGGAAGTCTCTCAAGAACATCAGCAAACCATTTTTGATATTTTTCTAATGCGACTGGGCTTTCTAAAGAATTTTTTCTTAATTGATCGACATCTTGTGTGTAAAATGAGACAAACTGTATTGGAACAAATGTATCACTTCTAACGTAGTCGCAGCCATCGCTTCCCGGCGATGAAAACATCTCTCCGTTATCATCGAATCTTCTTAGGCTGGCTGGGATACCGTGTGTTATGTGCGGAATATTTCTAGATAGTCTCCATTTCCATGGATTAATATCCATTCTTACCTTTTCAGGTCCTCCCCAGTATTCAATAACTGGAAGTGCAACAAGTTCAATTCCCCTTGGAAGCTGATTGATTATCTGCTTTATTTTTACATAATCATCTTCATGAACAATTTCATCCACATCTTGCTGCCAGCAAAAATCTGAGGTACATAGAGATCTAGCAACTCCCTTTTGCTGGCCGTCAAATACTGCTGACCTCTTGCTATTCCAGTCCCTATCCTGTCTATGAATCAAGAGTGAATTATGCTCTTTAGACATTTCCTCTAATTTTTCCCATGTACCATCTGTTGAACCTCCATCTACAACAACAACTTCGTCACAAAATCCAAGCAAAGAGATAATTGACTGTTCAAACGGATACTTTTGTGATATGCAATCTTTTGTAGTTGTATATCCACTGATGGTTGGATTAAATCTCATACTATGCTTGATTCCATTCCAGAATCTATTTCTTGCCGCATAGAGATATGATTCTGTATCCAGCATATCATCAGTATCAAACCAAAGTTCATCTTTGTGCTGAACATTTTCGTTTAATTTAAGCTGACATCCCAGAAGCTTAGCCTCTATTACCATTCTGGGACAGGTATCAGCTCCAAGAGGAAGATATACAAATCCTTCTGAGGAGGCGAGTGTATCTAAAACTTCACCATACGGAAGGTTCCACACAACCCTGTACTCTTTATTATTTTTCTTACACCATGCCTCAGCACTTTGTGCACCCTTTATCCATGAATTTGAACCAAGAACAACCCAGCCCTTTCTTTCTGTATCTTTATATTTTTTTCTAAGCAGGTTAACTGAGGCAAAAAATCTTTCATCAAACACTGAAGATAGGACAGTATTATCATTATCACTTAAGAATGGAAACATAGTATGATATTTTTCCATCTGCTTTTCAGACATCCACCACAGTGATTTTGATCCGTGATAAAGTGCAGAAATTAACTTTCCATGAATCTGATTATGACAATCACAGGGCTTGTTCTCTGAAAATAAGTGTTTTTCAGGCGATCTATATCTACAGTATTTATAGTCATACTCTAATATTGAATACTTTAAATTAGATACAATTGAAGGAATAAGATTCATATCCATATTGGAAAAATTTCCAAATATCCAATATTTACCAAATCCTTTTTCCAATATCTTTAAATTAAGATCTTTAGAATGAATTCTAAAAACATTAAATGGTGAACTATCAATTAGTGAATCTGTTGTAAGCTCAGCACCGCCAGTATAGTCTAAGCTAAACATATCTGCAACAAATATTATTTCACTATCTGAGGGAATCTCTATATCTTTTTCAGTAGAAAAAAGATCATTATTAAATGATATCATCTATTCTCCAGTAGAATTTAATCTTTATTAGATATTCTACTTAATTTATCTAATTAATATAACTAGAATAGAAGAAAATTATTATAACTAGAATAGAAGAAGCTGATTAATTAGATCTATTATTAGTATAGAGATATTTTATTAAAATGTACAATTTTAATTTTAAATCTAGAGAGCAGATCCTGAAATAATTCTGTGTGTTGTGAGCTCCCATATGCATGTAACATTAACATCACCAGGATCTTCAGTTGGATTTATTGATATTGCAACAACGTCTCCTGCACTAAATCTAGCTGTAGGGGCTGCTGAACCTGTTACAGTAAAGTCAAATGCAACCGGAGTAGCATCTGCTGAGCTGATATTGCTAATTGATTCAATGGGAGTTGTGCCGCAATACATGGTTCCTGCAGTTGATTTATGAAATCCTACGACTGTTAAGCCAAGGTCATTTTGCGCCCTAACTATGACCCTAACAGGTCTTCCTGAGAATGGCATGACACCCTGTACGTCATCTATGTTGCCTGTAGCTTCATTATTATTGTACCAGCCTATAAAGACAGCATCACCATTGCTTCTATTGTAGCAGTGATAGGTGTATTCTAGCTGCTTTCCATACATTGCCCCTGATGTAACCAGGTCACCACCGATTAGTGTAGTTCCCCTGTTTGCTGTTCCCGAGCTATGATCACCTGTAGAGCCTGAAATAAATGCAAATACATCTGAACCTGGTAGAGAGTCTGCTCCAAGAAGAACACCATTGTTACCTGCATCAACGAATATTGCATGAGCATTTGAGTCTGATTCAACTCTAAAATCATTTGTAGCGTGGCCATCCTCATTAAAGATAACACCGGCTGCATTGACAAGAACTGCATTATCATTTGTATTTGCAATTGCTGTAACGAATGCTGTCTCACCCTTATTGATGTAGAGGGCATTATTTGTTCCATCTACAAATAATGCCTCATCTTCACCACTAGTCTCAACCCTAAAGTCGACAGCTGCCGCACCTTCATTAAAGATAATTGAATTTGTCGTATCTTCTTCAATCTTAATAAAGTCAACACCACCAGCCTGGATATTAATCTCATCGGGAGTAAAGTTAATAAATGTGTCTGTATCACCAACATGTAAGATCTTATCAGAAACACCTAGATCTGTTCCGTCAAATGTAAGATTTGACTCTACTGTAAATGTATCATCGCTAGTTACCCAAGTAATTACACCGTTATCTGTATCACCTGAAACAGATCTTCCTCCGCCAGCTGCTGAAATTGTAATTGCACCATTAGACGCTGAAGCTACAGTAATATTTGAACCAGCCTCTATGAATGACTTACCATCACATAGCGTTGTAAGTGAGCCAGTTAAGCCCATGGAGGCACTAACAAATCCAGTTGATATTATATTTCCTCTAGCTTCTAAGATTGCCGCGGGGTCTGTTATTCCTATGCCGACCCTGCCTGCGCTAGTAATTCGCATCTTTTCACGATCAACAGCCGGAACCTGATCATCAGTCGCAGTGTGAAAGACCATTGCAGCATCAGAGTCAGAATCGCTGTTTTCTTCTTTAACGACAGCTACTGTGCCACCGTAGTTAGAGCCACCAGTTTCTCCAACGTAGAAATCAATTGCTGGTCCCTGTCCAGCATCCATGTCTACGCCTTCATCTACAATTTCTAACCTCAGCATCTCTAGAGGTTTTCCTGACGAAGTTTGCCCACCCCTTCTAAAGTGAGCCAAGGCTTCAGGATCTCTTGTTCCAAGGGCAAAGCTTCTTGATACAAAGAGGCTTCCTGAGACTGAAAGGCTTCCTGTCGTTGATTCCTCTACTTCGATAACCTGTTTATCAGCATATAGAACACCTGATACGACAACATCACCTCCGAACAGAACAACTCCAGATTTTTTACTTTTACCTTCGTTTGCTCCTGAAACAAACATCCACACATCAGTTCCAGCTGATGCCGTCATATTGTGTGTCATTCCACCTGAAAGGTTAGATGCATCAGAGGAGCTGTATATTAAAAGACCAATACTTGATCCTCCGCTTCCCGACCCTATTCCTCCAGATCCTATAATCTGTGTTGTTCTTAACTGTCTAGTTTGAAAGTCCTTAGCCATCTTTAGTCTTCCTATGCCTTGCTAATAGCGTGATAATATGCTATTCCGCTCCATTTAGAGCTTAATCCTATAGTTGCTGTGCTTTTTGTCACTTCTTCAATATTTGCCAAAATATTTCCATCAATAAGGGAAACAGTCACCCTGGGAACATTCTTATGAGATCCAGAAAATGTAGCTGTTGCCTCATCTGCATTGTCAAATTCAACTGTCCCTGTTTCTACTATAAAGTTATTCATTGACCTATCATGATTGCGTGAAAGTGAACCTGTCCGGTGAAATTTGAACTTGCTACAAACTTAACAGAAGTTGTTGTCACGGCAGTAACATATACATTGACATTAGCAGTATCATTTGACTCACTATCAACAGCTATTGCAGTAATGTTAGGTGCAGATTTAAAATGTTCAGCAAAGACGTATATAGATGAATCTTCGTCTGTAAAAGTTGCAGCACCAATCTCCATCACAACTTCTCTATCAGCACAGTAGTGATTCTTTGGTCTAACCCTAAGATAGGGATAAACTTTTTTAAATCTATTCTTATCCCTTTTTTTAAATTTGGTTGATGCCATGGACGTCTTACTCCATGAACTAATTATTCAGTCTAAATGACTTTTGACGCCAATGTAGCTAACTCAGACCTTTCTCCTTTCATTAATGTAACATGACCTGCTAATTTCTCACCCTTAAGCTTTTCAATAATCACCGTCAGGCCATTAGAAAAACTGTCTATATACGGTGTATCTATCTGTTCAATATCTCCAAGAAGAACTATTTTAGATCCCTCTCCCACTCTCGTTATTACTGTTTTAAGCTCATGTATTGTAGAATTTTGTGCCTCATCAACAATTAAAAAAGTGTTATTAAATGTTCTACCCCTAATGAATGCTAGTGGAGTAATTTCAATAATTCCTTTTTCTTTCATTAGGGAAAAATATGTTAAATCTTTAAACGCATGTCTTACATTGTCAGTAATTGCACCCATCCACGGATCAACTTTATCATTAATATCTCCTGGAAGATATCCAATATCTTTTCCAACTGACTGAAGTGTTCTCGTAATTACAAGTCTTTCATATCTTTTTTCCTGAAGTCCGGAAAGCGCTGCCATTAGGGTTAAAAACGTCTTTCCTGAGCCGGCTCTTCCAGTTAGAGTAACCAGCGGAATATCTGATCTAGATAAGAGCTCTAAGGCAAATTTTTGCTCTTTGTTTCTAGCACTTACGGAACACATTTGTTCTATTCTTGTCTCTAAGTGATCTATGTTTCCATTTTTTTCAACACCAATCATTGATTTATTTTGATACTTTCCAACAAAAAATTCATTAGGATTGAGATCTATACTAAGACTTTTACATGAAATTTTTCCATTTTCATAAAACTTATCAACAACTTCTGGAGAGAATATTTCTACTTTTTTTTGACCAGTATAGACAATATCTTCTTCAGTTAAGATTCTATCTTTATAATAGTCTTCAGCGTTGATTTTTAGTGCATCACATTTAACTCTAAAGTTTATATCCTTTGTAATCACTATGACATCTTCGTTTCTAAGAGATTTTAGATGCATTGCAACTCCAATTATGACATTATCTCCAGATCTAAGATCAAGAGAGTTAGGAACTTCTTCAGAGTGAGAAGTTTCAACTCTAATAGTTTGATCATTATCTAGGAGGACTCCATCATGAAGATTTCCTTCTTTTCTTAATCCATCTAAAAATCTATTGATATATCTTGCACTTTCTCCTAGTATCCCAGGTTTTTCCTTAAACCTGTCTATCTCATCTAGAACTATGAGCGGAATAACAACATCATTACCTGGAAAAGAATGAATAGCATTCTTATCATACAGGAGGACTGATGTGTCAACTATGAAAATCTTTCTCTTGTTTGACTTTGTCATTATGTACCTACACTTGATGTACACGATTGATTTCGTGTGTAAATTAAAATATTACTAATATTAGGAAAACAATAAGATATGAAATGCTTTGAAAAATGCACTTTATCAAAAACTCCATGTGAAAATAAATCTTGCAGATATTTGATAGAAGATAAAAAATTTATGAATTGCACAATAGTTGCTGCTAGAGAAGGGCCTATGACATTACAACAGATAGGCGATATTTTTGGTGTAACTAGAATGCGCATATGTCAGCTTGAAAAGAAGATCCTCAAGAAGATCAGCAATATAGAGATATAAAAAATCCCCACCATATTACGTATGGTGGGGAAAAAAATAAGATCTATTTTTAAATTTACCAGTTTACTCCAGTCGTTATAGCGACCCTATAGTAGTCATTTACATCTGGAATAAAAACAAGATGAAGAGGCACACTAAAAACACCAGCATCCTGTGTCCAGCCAACTGCTGTAACTAGATGAAAGTAATGATTCTCATCTGAAGGATCTACAATAGTGGCATTGGCACCAACGGCAAGCTGTAGGGCATCATTTATTTCAAATCCAACGAGTGTATTAGCTGAAGGTAATAAAACACTCTGGTCTAATCCGCTAATTGTTAGATTCTGAATGAAAAGTAGATCAAGCCATGTACCCCCATCCATTGTCTGCTGTGTTTCAAATCCCAGTGCAAACATATGCGGGCTATCTAGCCTATCAGTTTCATCTGCCTTATTTGCGTAGTTGTATCCAAAGCGGATTCCCATACGCTTAGTCCAATCCATGTCTGAACTACTACTACTTCCCCCAACTGCATGATCATCTGCAAAAGCAGGTGTCGATAATCCGAGGCATAACATGCATGCCAAAATTTTCTTAAACATTTTTCTTCCTTTCTGTGATAAACACAGTTCACAAATTATATTAATGAATCTATATAAAGTTAAACTAGAAAGCTATCATCTCTTTTTTAAAAATATGTCTGGAGACTCTACAAGTTTTTCTAAAACAATATCAACAAATTTACGAATTTGAAAAATTATACAATTTGCATCTCCAATCTTTCCAACATTCACTTTGTCATCCAAGAATCCCTTTTTGTATCTGTGTTTAAGGTATTCACCGACCATTTCTGATTTTAGCTTTGGATAGGGAGAATCGCTATCTGATTCTAATAAAGTATTCCAATAAAGTGTCTCTATAAAGTGTATGTGTGTGCACGATGACCACGGTATGTCACCTATCATTATAATTTTTCCTAGCTGATCATACGATCTATAAAACGGAGAGTTCAATCCGTACGTCTTTCCCCATGGATCTCTATCCCACGGTGACTTTGGACCTATATGTGAGCTATGCCCAGAAAGAAATGGAATAGCTCCTCTACCCCATCCAGCAACTGAATGAGAATAGTGATCTGATCTACTGGTTTCTGGAAGTTTTCTAAAGTACTCTGTGATCCACCCGACAGTAGATTTAGATTCTTCAATATCCCACGTTTCGCTTCGAATATTTCCAGCACCCTCTTTAGTCATGTTAAACGACGGCATAAGAAGTAATCCATCATATGTTACAGACAGCTGGAGAGATCTAACTATTGTTTCTGCACCCTTCTCCATCTTACCCAAACTATTATAGGAAGAGTGAACTAGAAGTGTGTCACCATCCGATACACCAAGGTTTCTTATGTCAGAGATTAATCCTTCCAATGTATGCATAAAGCATTATATACACAATAATCAGAATGTAATTCTATATACCCAGGCACCCTGCTGGTTGATCTTCTGCATAATATTAATGGGGTACATCAAGTTTTAGATAGAGAATATCCAGTGTTCTATTCTCGCTTCTTTAGTCTTGACAACCTTAGATCATTTATTCTATGATATTCTCTATAGATCTTTTTTCTTTTATTCTCTGATATCTCTTCGGAAGATTCAGGATTCTCTATGACTCTTATATTAATCTTTGGCTTATGCTCACTATGAGTTTTATCTACAATTCCCTCAAAATCACATTCATCTGGGAAGTAATAGAAGACAAACTCTCTTTTGGGAAGATGCATTGCTACTTGTGAGGTTGTTACCATCCCGCTATCAGGGATTGTTCTACGAAGCATATTATTATTTGAACCAGGTTCAAAGTTTTGCTTAGCAAGAGATGGAGCAATATCTTCAAAATCAAATACATTTGAAAGCTCTACTTCTGCCTGTGCCTTTCTAATTTTAGAAGACATATAATCCTCAGGCTTTCTTTCTGGTGAATATCCTGCTCCTTGATGGTCCATTCCATGATTAGTTCTTACATCAAATCCAGTTGATGGGTCAAGTTTATTTATAACAGGTGTGTGAGCAGAAGACATCTCTATGCTATATAGTGACGTTGGATTACCCACAAAAGTGTGTCCCTTGATTCCGCCCATATACCCAACAAGAGACTTGATTGCTTCATCAATATCTCGAAATTTTAAGGCATTAATCATTCGAGGCCCATCATCAGAAGAGACCTTGCCCTTTGTCTTATCTTTTGCCTTTTCATCGTCTGCAATTGAAAGTGCAGAGTTGATAATACCCAGACCGTGGGAATTCATACCCTCGGCATATCCTGTATCGAGATCTTCAAAGTATACTATTTCAGTACCATCATCTAATAAGTCTCTTATAATTTTAATTCTTGCATGATAGTTTCTATCTCTAGACTTTGCAAGAACATGATCGCCACCTGACTGACCTGCAACAATAATGCATTCATTAATTCTATTTTTCATAGGGTGTGAGGTTTCTTGAAATTTTCTCCATCCTTCCATTATAATGTTCATATCCGAAGACATTAATGCTACCTCCTCGAACATAACTATTTAGAAGAATTTGACTTTAAGGTGAAATAAAAATCGAATTATTTCCAGGATCAGGATCATTACACCTACATGAGTAAATAGAAACCTCTCTTATTCCATTGCTTCCAGCACAAGCTGTCTCACACTTTGCAACTGTACCACTATCAAGACTGCAGTTTGATAAACCAAAGCAGATACAAATTGTAAGACAGATGTAAAGAATTCCCTTTGCCAGCGAGCCTACAATTGAAGCTGCTGTCTTACTGTCTACTAGTTCGACTGGGGGTCTCTGATCTGGTGTTCCGTCTAGCATGATATAATCTTAACACACAATAGAAAAATATAAAAAGCGGGTCCTTTTTAGGACCCGCTTAGGAAATAAATTCTACCTTAATTAGTCAATTTTAATTGAAATTGGTTGAATTTCTGCTCTTTTAGGAACTGTAATTATAAGCAATCCGTTTTCAAAAACTGCTGATGAACTTGAGATATCGAGATTGTCATCGTAATTGACATAAGTCTTTTGAAAATTTCTTCTAGCAATTCTTCTAGAGTTTTCTGAATCTATATTGTCACTTGAAATTGCTGAAACTGTGATGCTTCTTCTTTCAGGCTGAATGTCTACATTGAGATCGCTTCTAGAAAAACCAGCGAGTGCAAATTCCATAACTGTATTTCCGGAATTGTCATTGTAGATGTCTGTTACAGGATATCCTGATGTTGACTGTCTAAGGTGACGAGGGAAATCTGTGAAAAAATTATCGAAAACATCGTCAAAAACCCCTCGACCAAGTAGCCCGGGGCGGTAAGTAGCTGTTGCATTTATCATTTTAATACTCCTTTTTAAGCAAGCTATAAAGGCCTTAGAAATTCCAAAAAATGGCAATTTCCGTAGCCTACTAAGAATTTAAACACTTAAAAAGAAGTGTACAGGCTTTTTTATATTTTTATTCATCATGACGACTAGGGTCAATATGTTCGAAATATACGATCCCACATTGTGGATGACACACCGTATTTTCTATTTTTATGATTGGGGCTAAAATGATGCAGCATATGATGACTCTTAAGCTTCTGAAAGATTTGATTTTTCCATTTGAGGTGATGTGTTGTGTAGTGAATCATGTCATAGACTAAATAGCTAAAGAAGAATCCAGCAACTATAATTCCAAACCAGGCAGGTCCAAAAATTACTCGAAAAGTAATCATAAAGGGTATAGAGATGATTATCCCTAATGCAGGAGGCATTACCAGACGAAAACAATCATTAGGGAATTCATGATGAACTCCGTGTAAAATGAATTGAAGACGAGGTCCCCATCGAAAGGGTGCTATCCAGTGAAAAAGTGTTCGATGAAGTAGATACTCACTGAATGTCCAGATTAGATATCCGGTGAAGAAACCTCCGAATAGCTGAGATGTGCTAAGTCTATCTATACTAAGCGAAATCATCAAACCAGTTATTGGTAGCCAGATTAAGGGAATTACCCACCATGGTGTACGAGAGAGTACATCAATCCAATCACTCTCAAATAAACGAGGAGATTCTGGTGAAGATCTTATTAACATGGAAGATTTAAAGGTTTCATTTTTTATTATTCTCTCTAAAGATATCAAGTATATTCAATATTAAATAATCTAAAAAATTGTGCACTCACATGCTGTAATTGCCTTATTTTCAAAATATTCCTCTATCTTCCAGCACTCTTCTTCTTCATAGATAAATATTGACTTATCAAGAACAGAGTATTCATTTGGTTCATAGAACGTCCACTCTCCCTCATCGACAAACCTTCCCCATCTATCTCCTATAGTGTCTTGCTGCTGGTAGGATAGCAAGTCTCCAGATTCATGAAAGTTAAAGCAAACTGAATATTCTTGTACTTCCCACCACTCATTTTCAAAAGAATCTCTCTCAAATGACTGAGAAAATTCTACACAAGATAGTAGAAAAATAGTTGATAAATATTTTAGATATTTACCTTGCATTTAAATAGTTTCTTGTGCACAGTATGCAAAATCCTGCACCTATAACACCCCACACCAGCTCACCATTTGCAAAGCTTCCTAGCGACCAAATTCCGTTTATAGAAGCACATGCTAGACTAAAGTACTTAGATCTTAAAAATTCCATATCTTACCTCCTAATCTATTGGACATCTCATTTTAAATAAATCGTCTAAAACTTTTTTAAACTTTTCTTTATTTTTATCAACTATCTCTATGTATGCTTCATTTTCAATTTCATTTTTCCATCTATTGAGAACATCCATCGACCTTCCCCTTCCTTCAAATTCATATGAATCAAAACTGCTTCCCCCACCGTATCTTGAAACATCATCCAATCCTAAGTCCCTATTTGTAAATCCTAGCTGATAAGCTAACTGATTTCTATAGTTTTGATCTTTAAACCACTCATTATACAAGATAATATTTTTAGATTTTTCTATATTTTCAATATATGTGTCAATGTCTTTTTGAACTAAATTTAAATTAAAGTGAGGATGGTTTATCCAAGAAGCAATCCAGTTATACGGATCTCTTACAATGTACCAAACTTTATTGTTTGAAAAAAAGTCAAGAGATATTTGTTCAAAAGAGCAAATTACTCTATCTATAAGCCCAGGCTTAAGGCCCCCGGCTCTAAACACTTCAACAAGATCGGGAACTGGTCTAACTGCATTGTTTATAAAAACCTGACTTTCAAAGCAATTCTTTATCATCCAGTTTATAATAGCATGATTTCCTGATCTTTTCATTCCCGTAACATACACCCTTTGCGATCTAGGAAATTCTTTTAATATTTGATCATTTAAAATATTAAAAGAATACTTGTTATCTTTTGACTGTATTTGTAAGCTATTGACAAAACTATCTTGCCAGGCTCTCCATGTATCTCTATCCATCGGAATTTGTGTATTTGAAATCATTCATATCTCCAAAAAGTGGTGGACCCGGCGGGAGTCGAACCCGCGTCCGCAATAGCTTCAAAGTCAAGTCATTCACAGGTTTGTCTAATTTACTATCACAAATTAGAAAAGGTAGATGGATTTCCCTGCGCTTACCATCCTGTTGCGCCCCACCTGTTTCCAGGGTAACCATTCTGATTTTTTATTTTCGCAGGAATCTACCTGTTATCTTAAATTGGGTATCAAGGTTTTAAGAAACCCCGACGAATTAGGCCGCTAAGCGGACTGCTTCGAAGTGATTATTGTTATTTGCAATTATCGTTTTGAAACCGCGTTTTAGGTCTGCTGTTTCGTGTGACCACCTGCACTCTCTTTTTCTACTACCGCGTCGAAACCATTTCAGGCCCATTATGACTTATTAGTTTCCAAAGATGTTTTAACAAGATCAGCTGCTCGTTGCTTGAGGAGTCGAAGACCCTTTCTAGCTCTAACACCGGCTGACTTATTTCCACTTGCATTTTTGTGAACGTCTAGCTCGAGACTCTCAACAAGAACCTTTAGCTCTGTCCACTCATCTAACATACTTGATGACATTTTATTTCTCCTAGTCTATTGTAAGTATTTTCTTATTATCTTTAACATCTTGTTTTTGACCTTTAACAAGGCTAGATATTCCTAACATTTTATCTCTACTCTCAAGTTCAAGAGATAAAAGATAGATTATTTGAAGCTTTTGCTCTTCTGAGACTCCAAATTCAATAATTTCTCTAACAATTTCTCGACACTGAATCATTTTTTCAGTCTGAATATCGTCTTCTGTCTTACCGTAACTTTTCATTTTATATGATATTCTCCCGTAATTTCATCTTTTCTAACGTGAGAATCAACTCTCACTCTATTTTCAGACTTAATTGTTAAAATTTTAAACTGAGATGAATCATTAACCGTATCTTTTGCAATCACAACAGACTCTCCCCAGAGATCATTATCATATATAAATTTAACATTTTCCCAAATAGAAATGTCACATTTATGTGAACTTAAAATAGATACTGTATCTGCAGGTATTGTTGGAATTATATCATCAATTTTTACTATAGATCTAACATCTTCAATATTGTGAACTATTTCTGACTTACAGAGATCTATAATATTGTGAATAACCCCGCAGTTATTACATTCAACTAGCTTTGGAACTATTTCATCATCTTCATCAAATTTAGAAAATACAACAAATTTGTGAAAAACAGGTATGCTTCTTCCTCTGTATTGAGGAAGCATACAGTGACACTGTATTAGATGTCTTGTCCCGTTCATTTCTTACTTTTTTCTACCCTTAGTCTTGACCTGACTTTCAGTAATTGCTCGACCTATTGCTTTTTCAACATTTCCATATCCATTCACAATTGTTTCTTCTATAGAGTTTTCAACAATTGCCTTAACCTTTCTAAGATCACTCTCACTAACATCTATCATCTTTCTTCTAGACGCTACAATAAGATTTTTTGTTACTGTGTCACTTGCAAACTCTAAAAGCTCTCTAACACTTGTATTAATACTGCTCGTTCTCAAAGCACACCTCTTTTTTGCTTCCTTTTATAAATAACATAATCAGACAGCTAAGTAAAATACTATGACTGATTACAAGGTAATATACAGCCCGTTGAGAGTATGGAGCTAACTATAGAAAGGGAGCTTTTAACTGAACATATAAGAGAGTGCGATGAAATATAGCTTATTTTTCTATTTTTTAAAATTTGATAAATATGATTTTCAACAGATGTTTCATATGATCGACTAAAGAGATTTGATCTTTTTATATATCCAAATTTTAAAATATTTGGAATAGATCTAAAAAATTTATCAATACTTTCAATAATAATTGGATTTTTTAATTGATCATTGTATCCGATTTTAATTTCAACTTTTCCAGAAGATAAAGCACTAATTCTTTTATCGAAAAGAACTCTATTTTGTGGTTCTAATATTTCACTTCTTTTTTCTGAAATTTCTCTTATTTGAGTAGCTACCCTTCTTTCGACATCTTTATTCTTTATCGATACACCTTTTTCATCGACCCTAACAGATTCAACAACAGAAATCTTCTCAATTGAAGCTTTTGAAATCAAGTCTCCTTTGTATGAAGAGGTAATATCGCATCCGCAAACAGCACTAAGATCACTAAAGATATTTATTGTATGCTCTGATACTGGAATTTCAATAGGCATAATATCAATAGTCCCTCTGTTATTGTTAACAAAAATTGTATTCTTAACATCAGGAGAAAGGCCTCTGACAAATATGACATAAGGTTCATGAGATTCTGATGCGTATGTAAGAAGATGATGAATTTCAGACACCTCTAAGATCACTCCGTCAATAATTAGACAGTTTACATTTTTTCTTGACCAGGTCTTCTTTAAAAAGTTTTTATCTGGAGAGATAGAAAAATTATATCCATCGCTTACTAGTATAGACGATTCAGTTTTGTTTGATTTATTTACAATTATCTTTCTGGAGGAGCCTGATAGGTTGATTCCGGTTTTGATAATTTCTCTTGATTTTTGATCCTTAAATCCTTGATTAATCATTTGGTCAAATGATTTTTTATCTAGTATTTGGGATGCCTTGTCTATTTTATCAATTAGTTTATCGCAATCTTTTTCTAATTTATCCTTAATCTCTCTATAGTGATTACCAGAAATTACTTCTGGCAATAGGTCATATAGTAGAAATAGTGACAATAATAAAGAAATCTCACCAGCTCCGGGCGATAAAATTTCTGACTTTATTGCACCTTTGAGGATTATTGGTTTAAATATTTTTTCATGAAAATAGTCGTCTTTATAGAGAATATAAGCCTGAATTATATCTGACGTCTTTATATCTCCTGATATTAATATTTCTTGATCAATATTAGAAATTATGTCTAGGGATTTTTTTACATAATTTAGAAATAGCTTACTAGACTTTCTTGAAGATGTGATAATATTATTCATCTCAATTTAACAAATACTTTTTATTAAGAATCTCTCCAGAGATTATTTGATGCGTAAATGAGTGCCTCTTCTGCACTATACTCACTATATCCGTATTCGTTCACTAAAGTTTCAATCATATCACTATATTTCTTCTTTTGATCATCGTCTCTAGATTTGCTTTTTGTAACAATTCTTGCTATATCTTTAACAGATGATATAAGATAAGTCTCAATTGCTTCCTTTAGCGGCCCATACGAAGAGTAATCAACATTCTCAGATCTTCTCATTTTTGCAAACATGTAAGCGGTAACATCACTTCTAAATCCATCTCTAGACGATCCAGTTATTCCAATTTGCTCTTCAATTGATCTCATAAATCTTTCATCAGGCTCTCTTTCTTCTTTTGTTACTTTGTCCTTAACCTTTGCTCGTGTTGTAAAACATTCTGCATTGTCAAGATATGAGTCAAATAGAGACTGTGCCTGCTCTTCGTATGCTGTTATAAAAGCTTTTGCAATTTCATTCTCTAGCATTTTAAGGTATTCATCTCTGATTACTTTCTTTAAAAGTTCAAGATAGTGTGTTCTATCTTCTTCCGATACAACCTGTTCATTAACTTGTGACACAAGAGCATCCATTACAGAGACAGGAGTAATCATGCCTCTTTCAGAATCTGTTAGTGCATTATCTAGAGACTTCATAATAAATCTTGTAGAAATTCCCCTCATTCCTTCGCTTCTACATTCATCTCTAAGATCTCTGATGTCTATTTTTTTAACACGTCCCTTTTCAATAACATCTTCACCATTGTAGATTTTCATTTTAGTGACAATATCACACTTTTGAGAGCTTTGCAGCCTTGACATTACAGAAAACATTGATGCAACTCTAAGTGTATGAGGGGCAATATGAATATCTTTAAAGTCAGATCTACTTATCATCTTTTCGTATATTTTAATTTCTTGATCAAGCTCTAGAACGTATGGAACTTCAACTTTGACAATTCTATCTAAAATTGCTTCATTTGTGTGTTCACTTTTAAACTTATTCCACTCTGATTCATTACAGTGTGCTAAAATTACACCATCAAAATGAATCATTGCATTTTTTCCAGGAGACGGAACTCTTTTTTCCTGTGTTGCAGTAATAACAGTGTGTAGAAACTCTATCTCATTTTTAAACATTTCAATTAATTCAACTATTCCTCTATTTCCTACATTAAATGCACCATTTAGAGACAGGACTCTTGGATCATCTTCTGGATATAGGTCAAGCTTTGAAATGTCTTCTGATCCAATTAGAACTGAAACATCTTGTGAGTTTGCATCCATCGGAGGAACAGAGGCTATTCCCCTTCTAGCTCTTTGGGAAAAGGTTTTTTCAACAACTGGAAATTTTTCATATTCACCATTAAGCTCACTTAAAAGCCTATGTCTTGCCACTGGGCTAAGATCTCCTTCAATTGTAACATCTAATATTTTTTCAAATTGAGATCTTAGGGATCTTGGAACTAGCTGTAACGGCTCACCTCTTTGTGGGTCCCCTTCAAGATGATAAAATCTCTCTCCCTCAAGTGCACTCTTTATGTGCTCTGTTAGAGCTGACTTACCTGCACCAACTGGTCCCATTAATAAAAGAACTTGTCGACTTTCTTCACCTCTAGATGCTGCTGATTTTAAAAATCTCATAACCTTAGAGATTACATTTTCCATTCCGAAGAATTCATCTTTGAAGTAATCGTAGATTTTAACATTATTTCCGTCAAATATTTTTTTACATCTAGGGTCTGACTCTTCCATTCTGGCTATTCCGCGACGTTCAATTACCTCACAGAGCCGCTTGTGAGATGTTTGTGCTATAGTTGGATTTTTCTTAACAACATCGAGATAGTCTAGAAAACTACCAGAAAATTTCTTGCTTTTTTTCTTCTTTCTTTGATCTGTGATAATTGTAAGAAAGTCTTTTTTAGACATTGTTGTTTCCCTATAAAAATTGTATCATAAATGATTTGATAATAAATATCAAATTTCCCAAACTTCATCCTCAATAATAGTAAAGAATCTTACACCACCCTTCCAGAGTCTTAAAACATGATTAACAACAGCTTCAGCATAGTTGAGATCTAGATCTCTTCCATCATGATCATGCTCTATAATTAAGCATCCTTCTTCAACATCCTTTACTAAAATTCTCGGAATTGAATTTGTTCCAACGTTGCCTAAAAGATCATTTCTAACAACTTTCCATCCGTCTTCGTCTGAAACTTCATCAATAGTTATTCCCTTTTTCTTTTGAGAATAGCTAAATAGATTAAGATCTTCACAATCTTGTCTGTCAATAAGACATCTTAGCGCTGATTCATCATCATGTACTTCTCTGTTGAAAAAGCATTCATCAAGACCTTCATTTTCTTCAATTTTCTTGAAAAGATGAAAGCCCAGGTGGTATGGATTTATTGCACCTATGTGAGGCCTTATTACTTGATTATGAGACTTTAAGAATGGAATATGCAAAGAGCTGTCTAGATCTAATTCATGCATAATTTTATAATGCCAAAAGCTTGCCCATCCCTCATTCATAATTTTTGTCTTTATTTGAGGAATAAAGTAGTTTGATTCTTCACGAACTATTTCAATTAAATCTCTTTCCCACTCTTCTAAGTGATTTCCGTGCTCAACAATAAATCCTAAAAGATCAGAGTCTGGAATTATAGGAATCTTATTCAACCTATCAGAATGCTTAATATTCTTGTCTTGTGAACTATTAATCTTATCAATCATGTTGCTTTTAATCTTAGCATGACAAATTCTGTCATTTCCATTTCTATCAGTTTGAAACCTAATTGAGTGAGCTGCATCTAAAATTTCTTCTACTTTTTCAACACCTATGTTTGGATCCTCAATATACTTTCTAACACGATCTCTAGCACTTTTAAATTTCATAATCGCTGAATTTGGATGTGTGGTTGAAAAAATTCTATTATTCTTAAAAAAATCTGAATGTCCCACACAGTGTGCCATAATCAGCACTTGTAAATAGAGCGGATTTTCTCTCATCAGATATGCAATTGACGGATTTGAATTAATGATTAGCTCGTATGGAAGACCTTCCATTCCCAAATTATACATCTGATGTGTTCTTTCAAATGACTTTCCGTATGACCAATGCTTATAGTGAGAGGGCATTCCGTGATATGCCATATGACCCATCATTTCAAAATAATCAACAACTTCATAAATTATTGGAAACCAATCTAGGCCAAAATCTTCGCATATTTTGCAAATTTTCTCATCCCATTTTTCAAGATCAGAAAAATTCCAATCAGACATTTTGACCTCCAAAAAGCTTAGTAAAAGATGGCCAAATGTCATCTGCACGATTAATCTTTACTATCTTAAACGATCCACCAACAATTGGAGTGTATAAGCTATATAGTGTCGTCGGTGAGCTATCCCATGTAAGTCTCTCATCCTCTGGGGTGACTTCTGTATAGCAGTATAGTTGAGATATTTCTTTTAATCTCTTAGAGAGGTCAAGTGCCCTATCATTATCATCATTCCAATTATCTCCATCAGAGCAATGAAATGTGTAAATATTCCAAGAACTTGGGTGATATCTTTTTTCAACGATGCTTAGGCATTTTTCTAAAGCAGAAGATGCAAATGTTCCTCCACTGCTAACTTTTCCAAAAAAGTCATCTTCATTTACCTCTTTTGCTTTAATGTCATGTGATATAAACACTAAATCAACATTATCATATTTGTATCTAAGAAAGTGATAAAGAAGAAAAAAGAAAGATCTAGCCATGAACTTTTTATCTCTACTCATTGAGCCAGAAGTATCCATCATAAAGAATATAACAGCATTACTATTTTCCTTTGGAAACTCTTTAATGTGTCTGTACTTAAGATCATCTTTATGAAAAGGAAATCTATCATCACTTTCCGGATCAAAAGATCCGTTTCTTTCAGATGCTTTTTTTCTTTTAATTTTATTTTTAAGAGTTTCCTTTTTTGAAAGTCTAGGCCTTATTCCCTTCTTTCTGTATCCAGATCTTTTAAATTTCTCACCAATAATATTTTTAAATTTTTTCTTTTCTAACTCTGGAAGATTAAGGCTATCAAATAGATAGTGAGAAAGTTCTTCAAGGGTGATCTCTACTTCGTAAAGCTCTTCGCCTTCTTTATCACCTGCTCCTTCTCCGGGCTTTTTTTGTTTATTTTTTCCATGAGAAATCTTTTGCCCTCTTTTGATATCCTTGCCAGGTGCTGATCCAACTTTTTTATTTTTTTCATTATCACCGTATATAAATCGATACTCTTTGATTCCTTTAACTGGAATTTTAATTTTTTTCTTTCCGTCTTTTCCAATGATAGATTCATCTGATACAATATTATAAATTCCATCTCGCATGGCTTTTTCAATTTTTTTCTTATGACGACTTCTATCGGCAGCTGATCTATCTGCAGAAGCTTTATGTTCTTTAAATGTTGACATCTATGATAAGTATCTCTTTCAATTTAATGATATCAAATATTAAGTCCATCTTAAACTATCAAATCTATTCTGAACTTTTATTTACAATATCTCTAACCCAGCTGACAACCGGTTTAAGATACCCTATACATTGATTTTCAAATTCATCAATACTTAGCCATTTTGCCTCTGTATGTTCAACTTGTCCAGTTTTTGGATTTGAAGAAATAAAGGGCTCTGATTTTGTTGATGCTATATACACTATAATATCGTTACAGGATTTTGAATCTTTTCCCCAATCAAAAGATAGGTCACTTTGACTAATTCCTGACTCTTCGTATGTCTCTCTAATTGCAGCATCAAATGAAGATTCACCTACATCGATCATACCTTTTGTAATATCAAACATTCCGTTGTGCTTTGGCTTTGCTGACTTTAATCCTAATATTTTCCATTCATTGTCAAATTTTTTTACAACTGCTATGCCTGCAGCACCTGAAAGTCTTTTTTCTAATATTAAAGCCTCTCTTATAAGCATTCTAAGCTGACTTATTTGACCTTTTGAAGGAGACAATGTTATACATCCTTTGCTCTATACATAGGTATTTTCAAAGTACAATAGCTTAAAAAATATCAATTTGTGATTTATTGAAATTACTCTACATGTTCACAGATAAGTAAATTATAGGGGGCTTTATTGAAAAAGTGGCTCAAAAGAGTTGGTGATTTTTTAAAAAAAGTCTGGAATGTCTCGCTTAAATTATTAAGCGTTTTATTTAAATCCCTTATAGTCATTGTCTGTTTAATTCCAATAGTTGTAATTCCACTCATTCCAAGCGCGACGATGTATGTGGAAGAGGCAAGATACCCTGAAGATAATTTTGTTAAAATATATCTCATATCCATGTCAGATGTTGAACTTTCAGACACTGGAATGATGGAAGGTTATCCGGATGTATATGAGGGGCAGGCATCAGGAATGGCTATAGCGTCAGATGGAGATAAGACATATGTTTTGACAGCAGATCATTTTTGTGAAAATTTTGAAGAAATGTCAATAACACGCCGCACCCTAAATCTTGGGTCAGTATTGACACTCTACGACTTTCAGGGAAATCAATGGGATGCAGAAATTGTTATGCAAGATTCATCAAGAGATCTATGTCTAATTGAGACAGATATGCCCATTTCAAGAGAAATATCTGTTGCAGATAAAATGCCAGACATAGGTGATAGAGTATACACAATATCATCACCGCTAGGAATAGGTGGAAATAGTGCAGCACCTCATTTTAGTGGACTATTTTCTGGATGTGATAGCTTTACTTGCTATTTTAGCATCCCAGCTGCACCAGGAAGTTCAGGAAGCCTAATTCTAAATGAAAGAGGTGAGATTGTAGGAATGACCCAGATGGCAACACATTACATGCAAAATATCGGAATGGGTGTTGGTGCACACGACATTAGAAAATTTCTTACCAGGGCTGAATCGGAACTGGGTGTTGATCTTCTGTAATTGAATCAATAAGCCCAGAGATTCTACTTACAACAATTGCTGATCTCCTTCTAAGATATTTTTGATCAGGGTCCTTCATGCCCAATCCGAGAAATTCTGCCATAGACGGATCTGTCCTGGCAATCTTTCTCCAGACCTTTCTAAATTTTCTATTAAGCTTTTTACAATCGCTGTCACAAAGACTTCTTGTCATAGTGTATAGTTCTGGCCTAGTTACAGCGGGAATTATACCAAGCTCTATCATATTCAACTGAATGTGGAATCTTTTAATGTTCATAATCAGCAAACATTTCGGTTACTAATCGCCAGACACATTGACGACTTTCACCTTTCTTACGATTTAACTTAGATTCAAATGGATACCAGTTGTGCCTGAATCTCTCTTTTAACTTCCGATACTTATTGAGTAATCGGTGAATAATTATAAGCTAGATTTAATCAAATTTACACAAAGAATTAAAAAAAATGAGAAAGTTATTTATATCAGACCAGCTTAATCTTTCACCTGATCAAGTAAAGTTGATTGCGGAATTTATAGTATTTTGTGAAAATCACCTTCCAATACAAGGTGGATATACAGTTAAGATTGTCGGTCAAAGAGACCCACACGGAATTTCAACAACAGCATCATATATGGTCGGTGGAAATGAGTGCAGAGTATATGCAAAGAGTAGAGCTCTAGTTGATGTACTGCGGTCAGTTGCACATGAAATGACACACATGATGCAGGACGAGAAAGGAATGATTGATGGACCTGTGCAGGATGCTGGAGGATTTCACGAGGACCAAGCCAATGCGAAAGCCGGTGAGCTAATCAAGCTTTTTGCTAAAAGCTCTCCAGAACGGCACAGGATATACGAGAGAAAGCTTATCAGCGGTAGGATTCTCTAGCTTCTCTCAATTAAGAGCTGTTGACGTATAATTGATCTAGCTAAGGACTCTGAGACAGTCTCCTCAGAAGTATCAGCCTCCCCAGGATCCTCTTCCGATTCTTCGGGTGCTTCGCCTGTTCTTGTCTGTACTGCACCTGTCTCAATCGCAGCAAGTGTCTCTCTATCCTCTGGTGAATCACGCTTTCTAGCACCTGCAACCTTTTCTAGTGCAATTCTTCCAGCCCTATATAGGGCTTCTGAGTCTTCTTCAGAGGATTTTGAAAAGAAATATGCAACAGGCGGAATCCGCTTTGTTCCGGCCGTGGGTAGTTCAACATCATCTCTAAGTCCCCACCCGATTCTCGGATAGCTTTGCAAAAGCTCCTCAACTCTCTCAATGTACATCTCCATTCCGGGAGATGATGTATTGGCAGGATCTTGAATCTCCTCTGTTGTCGGTTCAAGTTCCTCAGCCTCATCTTGCTCACGAAGAAGATTTTCACTTCTAGTCCATGCCCAAATTTCTAGGGGTGTAAGATCTGATTTTGACTCTTCTATCTTAGATGCATCATTGTCGTTCCAGGCATCCTCTCGGTCATCCTCGTCAGATCCGCTAAATTCACCTGTGATCATGTCTATAACATCGTCATATCCGATGTCATCAGCAGAAACATAGTCTCCTTGGTACTCCCAGTCGTCAGTCGCGTCCAGGTCATCACCACGCTTCCAAGCTCCGATTGCAGCCCTAAGTCCCTGGTCAAAGTCTGGGACTTCGGTTCCTACACGATCAGCAGCATCGATCATGGTCTGTATTCCGGCAAGGTAGTCAGATTCTGCAGAATCTGATTTCTCCGAAGCCTGAGCAGCAGCTTCGGCTTCTTGCTCCTCTTCGACCTGTGACTGTGTCTTAAGTCCTATGGTGTTAGGAACGACGATAAATCCTCGGGAGTCAGGTGCAGCATCCTGCCCTGAAACATTGTTCCACAGCGTCCAGTGAATTTTATTTTCTTCAGTACCCTTTCCAGCAGACCCCCACGCCTGCCATGGGGTAAATGTTGCAGATCCCTGTGATCCAATGACATTCCCTCCAAAGAGCTCTGTGACGAATTCGTGCATCTCATCCATGTCAGCAAGGCCAAAAAAATCAATATCAGGATCTCTATCTTGGCTAAGTGTTATTGACTGATCAGCTTTGACTCGATCCTGGCCAATTGCCTTAAGCTCTGCCTCATTAAAGACATCAGCTGTAATCGCTCCTCGGGACCCAGCCTCTGATCCAGCCACCTGGCCAGAAACTCTGCTCTTTCTCTCATAAAGATCTGTGCTAAGTTCTTCTGCAATTATCTTTCTTAATCTTGAGCGAGAAACTCTCATTAAGGACCCCTTGTGATGTCTCCAGCGGTGATGCTATTCACCCTGTCGAGCTGCTCTTCTCTCTGCTCTAGCAGCTCTTCTATTAGCTCTTCTATCTCCTCGAGCTGCCTGTCTTTCTCCTCGTTGATCTCTTCTCTCTGCCCTAGCATCCTGACGCTGGGCTGCTCGGCCAGATCTCTCTCCCTGTCTAATGCCTGTGCGATCAGTTCTTCCTTGCTGCCTAGCTTGGACAACAGCAGCTCTTCCACCTGCTGCGCCGGCTGCAGGTGCTGTAGCAGCTTCTCCACGACCTCCGGTCCCGGTGCCGGTGCCTGCACGTCGTACAGGTTCAAGATCAGCACCCACTTCACCCTCCTCTTCAACAGCGGAAGGATCAAATGGAAGTGATCCGTAGGGAGCAATATCTGCATCAGCAACACCCATTGTAATCTCTAGTATGAGCTGATCTATGATGCTTGTAAGTCTAGCTGACTCGCTAACAAGACCTCCGGGAAGTCTACCTAGATCAGCCATTGCATCAGATTTTTTATAGCCATCTCCCTTTGTGATCATGCTTGTTATCATTGATTCCAGTCCAGCTGCTATCTGTGCTCCGCTTGAGCTATCTGACATCCAAGATGTTCTTCCAATATCTTCTGCCATCTCAATGTCAGCTTCAGCGATTGCATTAACGACAGCTGCTTCTTCTTCATATCCGTCTCTAATCCAAGAGGTAATTGATCTACTAAAGAGGCCAGCTGAGCCAGCTCCTGCAGTAGCCCCTGCTGCGGCTGCACCTCCAGCTAGTGCACCTGAGGAGGCAGCAGTAGTTCCAACAGCAGCCGTTCCCGTACCCAGAGCTGCACCTGTTGTTCCAAGGACCCCTGCTAAGGGACCGACAAACATTAAGGGAAGTGCAATAACTGCACCACCAATGATATCAGAAAGTCCCTCTTTCCAGGATGTGTTTCTTATCGCGTAAAGCGCAGCAAACATTCTACTATTGCTTAGGTTCTCATCGTCACCAGCAACAATTTCTCCAAATAGCTTTCCTGCAGATGTCATGTTTCCCTGGCTAACTGGGAATGACATGTAATCATCCTGCATGGTGTCTACCTTGCCTCCATACTCTGAGATAAACGCTGTAACTGTATCGGGATCTAGAATATCAACCTCTTCCTCAACCCCAATTCCCATTATCTCTGCCATCGGAGACCCTGCAAGAGGTGCTCCTCCGTTTTCTATGAATTGAATTGCACCAACCTTATCAGGTGTGTATCCTAGTTGCTCTGCTGCAACATCATCCCACTGTGCGTAGATTACCTTGGGATCCAAGACACCCTCAAATTTTGCATCTGTCTCTTGGTCAATTGTCTTTGGCTCGTAGTGAAGCATGAGGAACTGTGCCCATGCAGGCCAGAAATCTCTAAGATCTGCTGACTCTGGCTTTTTATAATTTTCTGGAATTGACGGATCTGCTACAGCAGCAAGTGCACCATTTAGATGCTGGACTTCTGCTGGACCTAGATTTCCAACCTGAGGGTCACCGGCATCGACTTCTTCCTCTTCCCCTTCTGCAGGTTCAAGCCCTAGAAGCTTATTATATCCGGCTTCGTCAATTGTTGCAGCACCTGTGGCATCAATAAGCTTATTTTCTGTTTCAGGGCCAAATATCCCATCAGCTCCAGCGCCTATTTTCTCCTGTAGGCTTTTAACCTCGGGGCCTCTTGATCCATTTCTAAGTGGAAAGGGTGAAGTACCACCAGGGGGTACAGCCTGCTCCATCATTCTCTTAGTGTTTCTCTTACCAATCTCATCACTGATAATTTGTCTGAGTTTGCTTTCTGTCATTAGCATAAGACATGTCTCCGTTTGTGCACATTAGTAAATATTGCCTAAAAGATAAAAAAATATCACTTTACGTGATTAAAAAAATAAGAAGTAGCTGAATACATATCTCAAAAACCATTCCTTAAAGGCGTATTACATGTATCTATGCTGATGATGTGTTATAATTTAAAGGAACAGAGGAAAATAAAAAATGAAAAGTATTGTTATTTTAGCAGCTCTATCGTCTGCAATTGCGTATGCTGATGTTCACTCAGAGATTATGAGTGATATTGAATTTCAAACTGAAAGAGAGATAACTGTTGAAACAGAATCTGGTAATATTGAAATTAATTACAGCGGAATGTCTTATCATTACAATTCTGGAGTATTTCTTAGAAATGCCCAGAAAGCTTCAGACATGTTTCCTGACTTTTTAGAATCCCAGGGAATTACAAATCTCAGCAGATGTAAAGATCAAGAAGTCAATGTCTATGATGTTCAATCACATGTTTTAAATCAGAATGCAGTCTATGAGACAGTTAATTGGTCAGATTCAAGCAGAAGTCAAGAATATGGAAGACAGCTTCTTGGAATGTACGACAGAGGGGCTTCGTCTAGCTCTCCTGCTACAATTTATGTTGATGTGAACCTGTACACAGCAGATAGAACAAGAATTATCTCTCATGAGATGTATCATTTCTGGCACGATCAGTACTGTCTATCAAGAGAAGAAATCGATAGTGAGGAAATGGCCAAAGCTTTTGAAACATTCTATAGAGAAAATGTTAACGATCAAAAGTACCGAAGGCCCTACTTACGATAACGGGTCCGACACACTCGTCAGATTCACCTTCGCCTTCTTCAAATCCAAGACTCGGTCTCCGGGTCTTTAACTTTTTTGGGTGAGATGCACTATAGCTGTAGCTTTCTGATCCTGGTGTTCTAAGGACAAGAGTCTGACTATAGGGATCTTCATTGAGAATTAACCTAATAACCTCTCTTAAAGATCCCAAGCTATCCATTTAGCTAGATCCACCGAAGCGTGGAACGACAACGGAGGAAGATCCGCCCGCTGGTGCTGCTGGTGAGGCTGATGAACCGCCTCCAAAGAATCCCTTAACCTTGTCCATAATTCCGCCGCTGCTGCCACCTGGTGCTGATGGGCTTCCTGTAATTCCTCCAACGACATCAGTAAACGAGATATTACAGACATATTCCTTAATCTTATTCTTAAGGGTGCCACCAATTCCTCCCTCATCAAGTAGGGCATTCGTGATAGACTCTCTAAATGTCATCCAGAGTGCACTTTTTGGATCAAATCCAAATGATGCTGCAATTCTATCACCAGGCTGCTCAACAAGTGTCTCTGCCATGCCGTCTAGAACCATGTCTGCTAGCATTCCACATTTTGCTGGACCGAAATAGTCTGGAAGCTGACTAAGCTTAATTGCCTCTATAACGTTAGCAACAACTCTTCCGAGAAAGCTATCTGGATTAAATCCTAGACCTTCTTGTGCTCTTCTGATTAATTTTGCCTTGAACATGTCAACAACACCGCTCGGTGCGTGGCTGATTATGCTGCCAAGCATAGATATAATTCCTTCATTTATTGTCTGAAGAGAGTGACCCTCTCGCTCGAGTCGACACCCCTCGACAAATAGAGCCTTATGATATATTTGTGCCTCTTGAAGTAGTTCCATCTCTTCGTTGATAATTTTTCCCAACTCATGTTCGGTAATTAATCTAGTCATTTTTAATCTTTCCTTTCATCTTCGTCTTCATCATTCCCGCTTTCTGGAAACTCATCTAGGTCTTCTTCTGATAATATTTCAAGAAAATCAGACTCTTCTTCTATGTATTGAGAATCCTGTGAGTGCCTGGAGTGTGCACATCCAATTATAATGCTGGTTGTAAGAATTTTATAATTCATGACGTTTATAACTATGACAGTGTCATCTGTTTAACCAATGAGAATACATATTAAAGGGTAAATGAAAATATTTTTTAAATTGGTGGAGATATGATTAAGAAAATTTTGCCAGCACTGCTACTAATCGGGTGTGCTGGATGTAATAAAGAGCCTATTGAAGTTGAAATTCCAGAGCCAGATCCGATCACGTGGACAGAATGTGGATATGATATCGGAGATCATCCTTGCGACTTTACACTGAAAGATCAAAATGGAGAGGACTGGAATCTCTATGACAACTATGGAAGCCTGATTGTTCTTGACTTTAGTACAGAGTGGTGCTACTACTGCCAGGTTGCTGCAGCAGATGCTCAATCCCTGCAGGATGAATACGCTGATGAAGGTCTGATATATGTCACATTAATGATAGAAAATGCATCTGGAAACCCATCAGATCAAGACCTGCTCACAAGGTGGGCAGATCATTTTGGGATCACAGCTCCGATATTAGAGGGGAGCAGAGATCTTCTCGACAGCGGAGACGGAGAAGGTTGGTCCATCAGCGGATGGCCGACATTTTACTTCATAAGCAAGGACATGGTGATAAGTAAGACAATGCAGGGATACAGTGATGAGACAATGATAACAATAATAGACCTAATGCTAGTTGAAGAGTCAACTGAGGAAGAGCAATAGAGAAAAGGTCGACCAGACAATACAAGCAAGGTCAGCTTGTGAAAATCAAGCTGGAAGGTCTGACGTATACTCAAGACGGCTTCGCAATGGTTCACGAGGACACAAGGGGTGTTCACATATTTGAGGAGATATCCCTAGAGAGCTTTCCCTCATGCAATGACTACAAGGGTTCATCAACAAAGGTCGCAGAAGATGACATAGCGATCATACTAAAGTTTGTAGGGCGGCCAATGACAATAGGAATAGACCCGAGATGGTTTGAGTATGATGTCTATGAGATTCTAGTCAAGGGGGATGTAAGACAGATATTCAGTCAAAATATCAGAAGAGTAGAAACCGAAGAGAAAAGAGAGTAGCCTACGGTTTGTCTTTTTCGGAAATCAACTCTTTTATGTATTCACGGAGGAGACCTACTTTGTGCTCATTGACCATATCCGCGTAGCTTTTTTCAAGCGCGGCTACATACTTCTTCGAAGGAGGTAAACTCGCTTCCGGCTTAGCCCTGACGAAAGTATATGAGGGATATGCACTTCCGTCGTCACACATAACAGTTATTGATATTTTTCTATGTGTATCTTGAAGGCGATGACCGTCAGCATTTTCGAAACAAGAAAGAGACGACTCTTGTACTGGGTCTGTTTCGTAAAGAATACCTGGTAGCATATCACCGAGTGATGAAACGATTGTTGCAGTTGGGCCCCCCCACGTCTCTGACTCTCCGGCAAATGCAATCTTATGGTGAGGAAGAATTGCTCGCCCTACTTCAGCTAAATCCAGATCCACAAATCCACAAGGTGGACCAGCATCACTTCTACGATGAAGACGGTCGGAGTCCATATTCGCACCATAGGCGAAATAGTAGCTCATGCTTCACCATAAATTGATATATTGCAGGGCATGAAAATATGACACTCAAGACCAAGAGCGGCAGCGGCCGCGCTTAATGCAATTCCCGTATCCATCCTGAGGGCCAGTATAGTCAGATTCATCACCAAGCTCAAATGCCTCGCCGACTCCAGAAGCGCCATCAGGCCATGTCCAGGCATACTCCCATACGCCGTCCTCTTCAATAAATCTAACCCATGGCTTCGATGTCGTCTTACCGACATACACGACATTTCCAGGCATCATGTCTTCAAGCTTTTTCTTCATCCCGGGATAGGTCTCCTCGTCCGCTGCTGGGTCCGCAATTTTGTCAATGTTCAGATCTATCTCCTCGTTCAAGAGGCGTGCGCTCTCTCTGAGATGCTTTCTGACCCGAAGTCGAAGCCTTTTCTTATTGACAGTAGGTGACCTGTCACTAGTCTTTTTTCTAGCTTCATCTCTAAGGTGCTTTCTAACTCTTAGCCTTAGCTGTTGTTCATTTAATTTCAACTTAATACCCTCTTTACCTAAATAGATACTTCATATTTGGTTCTGAATCTACGATATCCCCAACAACGACCTCGCCTCCAATTTTACTTGTATCCATGTGCTTTTTCATTGCTGCTGCTGCCTCCGCATCGAGCTCTTTTGACGGGGCTTCATTTTTGGCTGCCTTTGTAGTTCCCGGGAACTGCGTTGTAAATTCCTTACTCCAGACTGCCCTAGCCATATAAAGTCGATTACCGATCTTAGAACATACATTCTTATTGCTAAAACTTGTATTGCCGGCTGCTGTCCACCTTCCCCCAAGAAATTCTGCAACTACCTCACAGTTATCGACCTCGTCCTGCATGACCAGGTTCTGACCCTCCTCAGATACAGCTCGTGCCAAGGCTTTCATTGTACCCTCCGAGTTGTATTCCTTACCGCCGTCTACGACACTATTCTCAATTACACACTTTACCTTTGCCTCACTGCCGGTAGCCTCAAGGTTGAAATATGTTCTGACTCTAACATTAATTGCAGGACCCTCATCCCACTCACTAAATTCAAATCTAAGTAGCTGTCCGCCTTCAATTGTGGATCCATACACACCATTGTAGGATTTGAGCTTCTTAATTCTCGCCATCATTGCGCTACGAGCCTTATCATAGTTATCAGAAGGAGATCCACGCTTTGCCTGATCTGCTTTCATCTTCTCGATGTATTCTTTCCTCTCATCGGCATCTTTGATGTCAGCTGCCTCGGCATATTTTTGCCACATCTCAAAGAGCTCAGCTAGGGCTGTGAATGACTTGCTGCCCTTCTTGACAAAAATAGGATCCTCTAACCCTTTAGGTGTTTCTGTCACTGCAACTTCAATATCGTCTGGTCCAGCCTCGAGCCACTTCTTATCATTTTTAATCTTATACGCGTATCCATAGTCACCCTTCTCTGAATCCTCGTTAAATGTGAGAACATCGCCGTCATCGTAGGGAATGTAGCCAGTCATGCGCATCGTAGCTCCCGATGGAGTTTTAAAATCAGCTACTCCCCTTAACGACCGAGGTGTGGGTCGGCGCTCCGTGGCTTCTCCGACAGCATCGAACTCCTCTGCTAGTGATTTTCGACTCTCAATCAATCTTCTTTTAATCATTTGTCTTAGATTTTTCTCTGTTATGATCAACTTAAAACTCCTATACTATAATTGGGCATGTGCTGCTATAGACTAAATATTACCATATGAGTTAAATTTTATCAACTTTCTCTAGCCACTCTCCTGATATCGCATATTCAATCCTTCCCATGAACAGGATATCGTAGACAATCATGTCACATGAGCCAGCTGATGGGCTGCCAGGGAGAATATTTGGAAATCCACTATAGCGACTTATGATCATGGCAGGAGGAGCATTGGGAACAGGCCCCCTCCCATCAGAGCCAATTATTATCACCATGTCACCGACATCAAACATAAGGATAAATATGTGTCGTGACCGAAAGAAAAATTTTTACCCTATCGTTGATAGGGCTGACTCAATAGGAATATTGTGTACGGCCAACCTGACCGCTCTTATCTCGTAGTCGCTTGAGTCTCTCGAATCCGCTCCACTTAAGCCACACAGCACCCGGGTTCGGACCAGGTCTACCAAGCCCGCGCATCCAAAAAACCTCAGGCTCCTCTCTAGTGATGATTCCATCACTCTCCCAGCTATCCAATGTTGCCTGCACAAATTGACCAGAAGGGTCAGGAATGCCAAGGGAATCTAGTGCGGCTTGTAAGAAATGATTGAAGGATCCCACTCCAGATATCTGGAGCCAGTTTTTCTTATCATCCTTTTCGGAAGATCCCCTAAGTATTCCTCCAGACCAGATCGTTCCACGATTTGGGTCTTCCATGACATTTACCAGGGCAACAGCAAGATCATGTGCTGACATGTCGTGAGAATCGTGACCCGGACCACCGCCCATGTCTGGATGACTCATGCCGGTTGCGTCCTTCCACCTTCCACCTCTGGGCTTTAGAAAGTCAAACATGCCCTCTTCCATGAGCTTCATTTCCTGAAGAACAGCTATCTGAAGTGACTCCATTTGAGCAATGCCGTATGGTCCCAAAGAATATCCTGCTGTCAAATCAGCAGATAAGTCGCCGCTGGCAGACGTAGCTTCTGGATCATCAGCGGGATCTTTGTCAAACAGGGCGTCTTCTGAGGTAGCATTGTCAACCTCCTCGGTAGTCTCGTGATGACCCTCTGTTAAAAGGCCAGCCAGCTTGGATAGTCTACTTTTATTTAATTGCATGATTTCTCACTGTTGTTACACCTATAACTATTTGACAAAGTGAGTCATTCTCGCGAAAATTTTATCACTTAACGTCGTGGAGAAAAATTTTATATCTTGGACACACAGAAAGGGGGAGGCATTGCCTCCCCCGTATTGTAGCTAGATCACTCAGCTTTTTTGAGCTTATCGCGGAGTCCACGTAGGAGGTCAAGACCTCTCCTCCAGACTCCTAAGACGCGATCACGTACCCATGCCAGACCACCCAGGACCCAGCCTGTTGTCACGGACCAGGCATCCCCTATGAAATCACAGACATGATCCCAGGCGAGATCCAGAACCTCTAGAACCAACCTTAACGGAGCGCTAAGGACGCGCAATGCCGGATGCTTGTCACGACGTGAGAGAAGCCAGGCGAGAAGAATTCCCACTAGAAGGCCTTCTATACGAGGCATCTCAAGGTGTAGATGAATGAGAACTCCCCAGAGGAAGCTCATGACAAGGACAAGAACGCCCCAGCCGGCAAGTATCAGGCCGGAAACAAGATCCCAACACTGGTGTAATAGCTCTAACATGATAATCTCCTTATGCTAGTTGAGATAAGTATCAACGAGCCTCGAAGAATTCCCTCAAGGAGGATAGGGCATGTCAAAAGGCATAGGGATTGGAGCATTCGGGTGATCAGCATTCAAGTCACCAGTTGAAATCTCAAGAATCTCATCCTCATCTTCGTCAACCCCCTCAGACTGGCTAAATTGATCGTGAACCTTTATTCTAGCATATGTTCCTGCAAGTTCAGGTCCAGAAAGCTGTTCAGGAGGAGTTGATCTACTATAGCTTCTTCTGACTGCAGGTTCTGGACCAGGATCAGGAAGTTCAATCTCATGAATCATCTGTAACAGCCTGCCCGACCCCTCTCTAAGAGCTAGTTTTCGATATGTTTTAAGATTACTATGACCCTGGTCCAACATTCTCTGCACGTGGCCTGCTTCATGGGTCATTCCCTTCATCCTTAGAAAGCTAGAAAGATCACCAGACTCTCCCATAGACTCAAGATGAGCTTTAAACTCACTATTGAGCGTAGGAATATCCAATGCTCTTCTTTGCATGACTGCAATGAAGTCAGGATCTGTATCAGGCTTTACTTCAAGTTGAAATGCAGCATAGAGCTTAGCAGCATCTGTGTCTGGACCAACAGGGGTAGAAGATTGTGGGCCCTTTAAAAAGTCAAAAAATCCCTCTCGTAGAACTTGCTTAAGTTCTTCTCGAGTTATCTTGACAACTTGTCTTCCGTGTATCTCACGAACGATGCGCCGACGTAGGCTCTTCTTAGTAAAGTGCATGGTTGCTCCCTGTATACACCAATAACTATGCATCGCGCAGGCAAAAAAAGGGGAGCCCGGCCAAAAAGCGCGAGCCCCACCTTTAGATCCAAGCCCTAGACGTCGATGCTACCTGCACTGTCAACGGAAGGAACCGGAAGGCTCTCATTGAGGAAGTTACGAAGGGCCTGTGCCTCCTTAACTGTCATGGTGATGGAGCTGGTGCTTCCGCTGTAACGGCCGTAATCACCTTGGGTGGCGATGGTGAGGCTGTTAGAGCCGGCCTTCTTGGCCGTTGGGTTGCGATTGATACCGAAGCTAAAGCGCTTCGTGGACTTGGTCTTGCTAAATGGCATGCTATATTCTCCTATTATATGTGATATACGCATATGACGGCCTTACTGGCCAATCAGAATAATCATACCCTAGGAAAGACGGTTTTACAAGAGTTTTGCTGAATTAATTTATCTTTTTCTGAGGGGGTGGCTTAGGGCTTTCAGCGCGCGAACCTATGTCTAGTCGACGTCCTCTGTGAGAAGTCCGGAAAGCTCCTGCCAGCGTGACGCTTCCCACTTTCCCTCGTTTATCGACATGGGAAATGGATCATCCATTCTTTCTGACTGTTCTGATAACCTTGCACCCCCACCTGCTGGGACAACCTCGTCGAGGGCATCCATCACGGCAACCCTGATGACATCGTTTGACGGCCCACCGGAGAATCCCGACAGCTTCGTCACCACACCTTGAATGCGATTGGTCATGAGTGTCTTTGTTGCGCTATATCCCGGTTGCTCACGTGGTGGAACGACAGGAGGTTCGTCCTCCATCCCAGGTTCCCAGATCATTGCGTGACCTGTCCTTAGAGAGTGAGCAGCCGCCTCCTCTCTACTTCGAAACTGCTCTAAGATCATCTGTCTAAGACGTCTACGCGTGATTTTCACTTATCTGTTCCTGCTAGTGTGTTCCACCGACTGACACCGACCGAGACTTCTGTTAGCTTTCTATCACCCTCGGCACGGTAGCTCCCTGGCTCGTATCCCTCTGAGAGTGTGCCTAAGTCATCAAAGGCCGCGTCGGGAACGCCCTGTAAGAACTTGTTGACCTTGTCGCCCATTGTCTTCGGGTTTTTCATTCGCTCCTTTCTGCCGGCGAGCATTGCCTCAAAGTGGGCCTGCGCATCGGCCTCTTCCTCTGGGGACCCTGGTGAGGGATCGATTGTTCCCTTGATGGTGTCCCAGATCTTTGAGAGTAGACCTTGATCCTGTATACCCTCAACTGCGTCTGCAATAGTGTCTGCTGTGGGGGTGTCTGTCACACCTGGTTCGTAGTACAGGGTCTCGTTACCTAGCTCACCCGGGTTTTCAAATTCTGTGGGATCTGAAACAGCTCTCATCTCCCTGAGAATCATCTGTCTCAAGGCATTTCTGTTTAATCTACCCTCATATACCGGTGAGTTTGGATCGATCTCAAATGACTTCGCCCTGTCTGGTGTCCCTGAGATCAATGTTCGTGGGATCTCGATCTTATCGTTCTCACCCGTAGGCCAGTTCCGTCTTAGCCAGCTGAGAATCTCTTCGAATCTAGCTGGTTCGACAACACTGCCTTCGACAACCCTATTCGGGATTCCTGTGCTGACGTAGTAGAATGTTCTATCTGATGATTTGAACATGCCGGCTAGCTCTGTCGCATTTGCCGGAACTATAACCGCCAGGTGCTGTCCACCGGCAGGATCCGGCTCGAGTTTCCATCCCACGGTGTGCTTGGATGGATCCATTCCCTCTAGATACTGCGGCCAGGTCTCTCTGCCCCACGCCGTTGGAACCCTCATGTCGAACCATGCATTCCACATTTCACCGTCTGGACTTCCGTCCGTGGCTGCTGGAGCAGCTGGTGGAATCGGTGCACTTGGGGCTCCCGGTGTTGCCAGTCCGTACTCATTGAGCACCTCTGCCATGATTTTTCTAAGCTCTTTCTTTGTTAACCGCATGTTGTGTTCTCCGTCACTAGTGGTTTGTATCCCTTATAACTATCTGTCTGAAAGTGAAAAAGTCTCTGGAATTTTTCTGGAATTTTTTGGGAGAAAACGCAAAAAAGGAGGCGTCTTGCGCCTCCCAGAATCTTATGGAATTAATCTGATCATAAATAGTCGATAAGAAGTCCTGGCAGACCCAGGGTGCCCTTCAATGCCGGAGGCAGACCCTTTAAGAAGCCTTTCATGCTAGACATGGTTTCATCGACACCTTTGAGATACTCCTGAAATGCAGCTTCGCCGGCATCGGCAACTGATTTCATTGCATCCATAACGTCATCGAACATGTCTGGATTTGCGTTCTTCATGGTTGTAAGTGCTTCGTTCCAGTCGACCTTCGAAAGGACTTTAAGTCCTACACCACCGACAATCGCTTCTAGATTATGCTTGACGACTTCTGGAACATCTGGGACCGTAATCGTGATTGTTACAGTGTCTTCTTCTCTGATGATCTGTCTCATCTCTGCTAGGATCATTTTTCTTAGCGTTCTTCTAGTAAGCCTCTTAGACATTTTCTATTCCCTATTGTGTGTGGGTTACTGGAATAACTATTCACTACATGTCAAAAAGTTTTTGGAAAATTTTTTGGGAGAAAAAGAGAAAGGGAGGCGTCTTGCGCCTCCCAGAATTTTTAGAATTACTAAAGATCAGTCTTTTTTATCTGGGTTCCCTTCTCTATCATTTGCACTTGCTATTGCATCTGACGTGAGGAATACTTTTATATCGGCGTAAGAGTCGATTTCCTGGCCTCCGACCTCGATCTTCCAGATACCTGCATCACCTTCGCTACCCTGTACTATTCCTGGGTAACCGAGGCTATCGCGGACTGTGCTAAACCCCAGGTCACGTAATTCTCGATCGAGGGCTTCTTTTTCATCTTTAAACCTTATCGCCTCCCTGGGCGGCAGATCTCCTGGAGCCGGCTCATCTTCCTCTCTGATGATCTGTCTCATCTCTGCTAGGATCATTTTTCTTAGCGTTCTTCTTGTGATTCTTCTAGACATATCTTATATTTCCCCGCGGGTTAACTGGTATAACTATTACGACTAGAGGGAAAAGTTTTTGGAAAAGTTTCCGGAAATTTCAATCGAAGTGAGGTGCCTTAGGCCAGCCCTGCCCCTAGGGCTCTACTGAACCTGTCCTGGGGCCCCTGGGCCAGGGGGGGCCCCCCAGGGTCTATAGCTGTTTTTAGGGGGCCATATAGATAGGGGCGCCCCCCGGGGTCCCTAGAGTCGTCTGTAGGGGCTCGAAGAGGGCCCCCCGCTTAGCCCTACTGAGCTCTGCAGAGAGGCCCCCTAAGTGGCGCTAGCCCTATGGGCTTACCCCCCTAGCGCCTGTGACCGCATCCTCGGCGGTGGGTGTGCTGTGGTGCCGGACGTAGGTCCCAGTGTCCCCAGACCCAGACAGTGCTGTGCCCCCTACGTTGCCAGTGTCCTGATACCCATACCCACTGTCTCTGTGGAACCGCCCTTGGCTTCTGGGTTCTGTGGTGGTGTTGAGGCGGCCTGGCATGCTGCTTCGGGGTGTGTGCCTCTGCAGGTGCCATACCTATCAGAGCTGCTAGTACTAGTGTCGTCATGACTTCTCCTTGCGCGTTGCGCATCTATTATAAGCTTGAGGGGCTGCTTTCATTCGGATTTAGGCTCACTTTTTACAAAAAAACCGCCCTCCGTTGGTGGAGAGCGGCGGTTAGTAGGTTCTGGCGTCGGCCTTAGGCAGCCGATTCGGCTACGAAGAGATCCGAGAACC
>Ga0080013_1000750_pt1 | contig 44990 bp, 93 predicted proteins | sample ETNvirenome_6_85_FD_69236 | JGI IMG/M metagenome (GOLD analysis project Ga0080013, IMG submission 69236) | Marine viral communities from the Pacific Ocean - ETNP_6_85 (SPADES assembly) (version 2) | ecosystem: Environmental > Aquatic > Marine > Oceanic | place: Pacific Ocean | collected 2013-06-19
TCAACACTTCTCTTAACGATTTGCGAAAATTTGGAATCAATTGTGTTGAGGGGGATTACAAACAAATACTAGAAACCATCGCGGGGTCAAATTGAAAGCATTATCTCTATTTGCAAATGTGGGTATCGGAGAGACGTACTTCCATGAAGTTGGTATCGAAGTCGTAGTTGCCAACGAGCTTGAGAAAGACCGAGCTGAATTCTATCAAGAGCTTTACCCAGAGTCTAAAATGATTCATGGTTCTATTGTGGATTCAGAAGTCTACGAAACTGTTATTAGAGAAGCCAAGGAGCAAAATGTTGAGTTGATCTTCGCAACTCCTCCGTGTCAGGGAATGAGTATCGCATTCGCAAAGCGAGCAGAAAAGAATGACCCAAGAAACTCTTTGATTAAAAGAGTTGTTGCTGTCACACTGGAATTAAATCCTCGATATGTTTTGATTGAGAATGTTGCAGGAATGGCCAGTGAAAAAACTTTTATTCTGGATGACTCCGGTAACCAGACAAATATTATGCCTTATATCGAGTCAGAACTTGGCGATAAATATGAAGTGAGATACGAAGTGCTCGATGCTGCCGACTTCCAGACCCCACACTACAGAAAAAGGTTGATCACCCTTCTGTCCAGAAAAGACTGTGAGGTATGGGAACATCCTGCTCCAAATGAAAATCACATAACTGTGAGGGATGTTATTGGAGATTATCCATCCCTAGAGTCTGGGCAGACTTCTGATATCAAGTGGCACTCGATGGAGCATAAAATTCATAACTATAGGCACAAGTGGTGGATGCAGCACACACCCACTGGCAAATCTGCTTTTGATAATGCTGTGTGGGCCCCGTGTGTGGAAGACGAAATAGAAGTAGATGGTAAACTAATGCCTATTCCTCGAATAATCAAGGGATTTAATACGACATACAAACGTATCGATTGGGACAGGCCAGCACCTACTGTAACAATGACGAATGGTAGCATCAACAGTCAAAACAATTGCCATCCCGGAACCAAAAAAGAAGACGGCACATATTCAGATGCGAGAGTTCTCACAATAAAAGAATTGCTTGCAATCGTAGGCTTGCCCCTTGATTGGGTTGACCATCTTGAGCATACACAGAAGAGGGAAAACTTCTTGAGAAAAGTAATTGGAGAATGTTTCCCACCCAGAATGTCTCTAAATATCGTAAAAACAATTCCAACAAAAAAATACCTTGACATAGAATAGGTAATGAGTTATAATATAAGAACAAACAAACAGAGGATCAATCAATAAATGAATAATGATTATGCAATCTTTACAGATAATGTGGTGGAAATCCATGCAGAGGAAAATGATGAGGAGGTGAGCACAAAAGAGCAGAAGATGCTTGAGTATGTTCGTAGTCTCAAAACTCTAGAAGATGCGATGGAGCCTTACAAAGAGCAAAAACGCGAGCTTAAGAAAGAGTTTAAGGAGCAAGGCTGGCTTACTGGGGATGAGATCTCTATGACGGTCAAGGCCTTTCGCATGATGAGTACAAAAGACTTTGACTTCGATGAATTCACAGAGATTTATGAGGGACTGGCAAAGATAACAGGGATGTCGAAGTGAGAACAGTAAACACAAGGGAGCTTGCGGATATATTGGGCATCTCCGTAGAGCGAGTAAGAACAAACGCCAGAAGGTGGCCACATATGCAGGTCAACGGCTCCTGTGGCCGTTACCTTTTTGATGTCGATGCGGTCCTGGACCACCTCGGAAACAGAACCTATATAGAGTATAGAAAAAATAAGAAGGACACTGAAGAGGAGGATAATATTTTGAAAGAAGAAAACCAGAGCCTCAAGAGAACGAACGAAGTCTTGCGGGAAAAAGTAGAACAGCTAGAAAACAAGTTAGAAAGCATTAAAAATCATTTTTGGGATGTAGTGAAATGATTCTAGAATATTACAGAACGCGAGGAGATGTAATCCCCCCAACCCGCGCCAACCCATCCGATGCTGGATTGGACGTGCATTTCAATCCTGATGATGGAGAGTTGAAGGGTGTATATCTTCGGCCCGGCGAAAGCCGCCTGTTTTCAACAGGGTTAAAGTTCGGAGTCCCTCATGGCTATATGCTTGAGGTCAAGAACCGCAGTGGCAATGCATCTAAGCGACATTTACTCGTGGGTGCCTGTGTCATCGATGCTGGCTATGATGGAGAAGTATTTGTCAACCTTCACAATGTTGGCAACGAAGAGCAATTCATTGAGCGAGGCATGAAGATTGCACAAATTGTAATGGTGCCAGTGGTCCACTTCCGAGCCCTTGAGACTTCAAAGGATAATCTATATGATTGGTATCCCATTAGTATGAGCGACCGAGGCGATGGTGCACTCGGCTCGACAGATGTAAAAAAAACTTAACAAATAGGGACGTTGATTCGTTCTTCCCACTTTCTTCATGGGAAATAGGAGATGTGCCGTGAGTATTGTTACCGCTCTGTCTTATGACGATGTTCTGTTGGTTCCGAAATATTCGGACATAAGATCTCGTAAAGAGGTTAGTCTTAAATCTAATCTGGATAAGCACAGGGAGCTTGAATTGCCCATTATCTCTTCACCAATGGATACTGTTACAGAGGCAAATATGGCCAATGTGATACAGTCAATGGGTGGATTGGGGGTGATTCATCGGTACAACACCATTGAGGAGCAAGCTGATCTAATCCGCCGTGTTAAGCACGAACATAAGGCAGCAGCCATTGGGATTTCTGGAGATTATCTTGCTCGTGCATCAGCATTGGTGGACGTGGGTGTGACTATCTTATGTTTGGATGTCGCCCACGGCCACCATATCCTGATGAAGGAGGCCATTAAGAAAATTAAACTCCTCTACGGTGACAGTATCCATATTATGGCTGGCAATGTCGCCACTAAATCTGGCTTTGAGGACTTGGCAAGGTGGGGTGCAGATTCAATTCGATGCAATATTGGCAGCGGGTCTATCTGTTCCACCCGAATTCAGACTGGTCACGGACTCCCTGGATTCCAAACTATACTTGATTGCCTATCCGCCGAGATAGATAGGGATGTGAAGATCATCGCCGACGGTGGCCTAAGAAATAGTGGGGATATTGTGAAGGCCCTCGCCGCTGGTGCAGACTTCGTTATGGTGGGCTCACTATTATCGGGCACCAAGGAAACACCAGGGGATATTATTTATAATGACCGGTCTGCCGGTGCACCCGAAAAGAGAAAAGTGTACAGGGGCATGGCCAGCAAAGAGGCCCAGCATGATTGGCGAGGCCACCACAGTTCCAATGAGGGGATCACTACTTTCGTCCCTTATCGCGGCGATGTGGGCCCTATCATTAGAGACTTGGAGAACGGCATCCGAAGCGGCCTATCTTATTCTGGCGCACGAAGCATTCTGGAACTCCAGATGAAGTCGGAGTTTATCGTGCAGACACCCTCTGGGCAAGCAGAAAGTAGGACACATATTTTGATGAGAGAGTAGTTAAATCGTGGAATACGGAAAGAACGATAAAAGAATATCCTTTATGGATACTGACAAGAGGGCCGCCGAATTAATAATTCGACTCAAGCACGATGGGGTGACTAAGACAAAATTCTTTCGAGCAATATTGACAGCTTATCTGGAGAGGGACATTGACATCGTTAACTTTATGGAGAAGTTCAAGCGGGAGAGTGGTTCTCAGAGTCAAATAAAGGCCGGGGTGGTCAAAAAGCAAGAAGAACGAGGAGTCACTACCAAAAAGAAGTTCGGTTTGAATGAAGGAGAGATCGAAGATATCTTCGATATTTTGGAAAAAGAACACCCAGATTTATAAACTTGGGTTTTTTTGAAATGAGGGAACTATTTATAAGTGTTATTATACCATATTTTGCCATGGGTATTAGGAGAATTTAAAATGAGCAAAAAGAATCTTTTGAGCGAAGTGCGTCGCTTCATGAAGTTGGCCAACTTGGATGCCACAGTTTCCAGCAATTTTGTTAATAAGCTGGATGAGTCAGATCTGACATACACAAACCCCACAACTCAATCTTTGGAAGAAGAAGAGGAAGAGTTTGAGGACGAAGAAGTCGTAGAAGAGCCAATTGGCATGGAAGACGATATCGAAGCCGATCTCGATGCCGATCTTGACACTGATCTCGAAGACGAGATGGATGTTGAGATGGATGTGGACATCGATGTCGCCGCCGAAGAGGCCGTCATCTCCGACGAAGAAGCCGATATCATTATCGCATTGGGCGATAGACTTGCAGCCGCACGAGGCGAGGCAGCTGAAGAAGGTGCCGAAGAGGCATTTGATGACCTTGAAGACGATGTGGGCGACCTTGAAGACGATGCAATCGCAGGCCTTGAAGACGATGCAGACGAACTCATGGAGACGGAAGACGAAACCTTGGAGGAAATTCTTGATGGAATCCTGGGCGAAGAGAGGTCCCAAAAGGAACAAGATGAAGAATTGGCAAAACTACAGGCAAAAGAAAAGAAAAGCCCGGACACATCTAGTGGTAGCGAACTCGGCGATGCACGTCGTGATAGTACCAGAGATCGCGACCGGAAATATCGCGGAATGACATCAGAGGATCGCCTCCAACAGGAAGTGCTTCGCAGGGTTCGTGCTCGCTTAAAGCAAATGGCTAAAAAGTAGTCCTCTATAGTCCTCTATAGGCCAATAGTTAATAGAACCGCAAGCGAAGTTGTTTGTTTGCGGTTCTGTTGTGTCTGGAGTAAATCATTATGGTAGCTAACATTCTAGTTGGGATATTCTTAGGATTCTTTTTAAGGGGAGTCTATAATAAGTTTACAGTCTCCAAAATTGAAACAATCCTTTTCAGAGAGATAGAATTTCATTGTTTGCAACTACTCATTCTCACATATGAGGACTTCGTTTATTTGAAAGAAAAGAAGGCGATGATGATGCACAAAATGGAAATGCCAGAGAATGAAATAAAAGTTATCAAAAATGTTGATGAACAAAATATTTTAAGATGGCAGACAACTGCGATAAATAAGTTCTTACTTGCTATCCCTCCTCGTTTTAAGCCTCTTATTGAGTACAGAAATTGGCGAGGTGCCATAGCTTATCTAAATAAATTTATAAAAAATGCTTGACTTTTTTTTTAAAAAGGGATATAATTAAAAAAGAAAGGAGATTCTTTATGAAAGGTGTAGCTTGGAAAAATTCAAGATTAGGTATTGATAAATGTATATACATTTTACAGATCGATGAGATCAAGGGTAAGAGAGAGACAAACCGATTATTGAAGGAAGTCTCGGGCTGGAGCTGTACAGGTACGGCATATGACCCGACAACTAAAACCGAGAGCCTGATCTTTAAAAAAGGATTCAGGACAGAAAACGAGTGGAAATCATGGGCTCGAAAGTTTCCCTACTTGCTGGAAGAGATTACCGAAAAGACGGGAAGAAAGAAGCCCTATAAATTGGGGCTTGAATATCAAACTAAGACAAGAGGGAGGAAAGTAAATGGATGATACATTACCAGAACCCAATAACAGCGAAGAAGCCCCACCACCAGCACCGCCCGAGCCAAGAGTATTAGGGCTCTTTCAGGATATTGGTGAGCAGAAAGCTGAAGAGGTAATCTATGCATTAAAACTATATCAGCTAGAGTCGACCGATCCTATTGAATTTTACATTTCCTCTGTCGGAGGCTCTGCCGCTGATATGTTCTCTATTTATGACTTCATAAATCTGGTGAAGAGAACCTGTGAAGTGAGAACAGTTGGACTTGGAAAGGTAATGTCCGCCGCCGTGCTCCTGTTGGCTGCCGGAACAAAGGGTCAACGCACTGTCGGTGCAAATTGCAGAATCATGATACATTCTGTAATCGCAGGAAATACTGGTGCACTACACGATCTTAAGAATGAGATGAAGGAGATCCAAGCACTTCAAGATATGTATATTTCAGCACTTGCCCGCGAAACAAAACTCACGAAGAAAAAGTTGAAAGAATTGTTTTCAAAGAATGTAAACATTTATCTATCAGCCGCCGAAGCCGTGGAATACGGTATCGCGGATATTATCATTTAAAGGAAGTTAGAGTAAAATGTCAATCATAAAAGGGCTGCATGCTAAAATAATTGCCGAGAATCTAAGGTCGGTATTGGATGAGAAGGGCTATTCGTTCTTTGAGTCTGGCATATTTAATGTAAACATAATTGGTATCAGGTCTGATGAACATCAATCCAACAATTTTGACGATACCATTCTCCTTGTATATAAAAACAAGAAGAGAAGCTGGGAGGTCCAATCCTCCGTCGCTACAACCGATCCTGGTGAGAAATACTTGATGCACCCCATTAACGACAGGGGTACTGCTATTTTGGTACCCGGACAGTATAGAGGTGTTTATAAGGTGGATATTCATGCACGAAGCAATACTCGTTTTGCACATGAGGCTCTGTGTCAACGTGGGGGAAAACTAAAAGTCTGGCGAGATAATAATCGAGATAAGGTGCTGGACCATGATCCTGAATCAATCGACGAAGGCTGGCACGGAATAAACATCCACAGATCTAAAGTTGGTGAAGCCGACTATGTTGGGTCCTATTCAGCCGGATGCCAAGTTTTCAAGAACGGCACAGATTACAAACTATTCTTGGATGTCATAAAAAGATCTCGTGACATGTACGGTAACAGTTTTAGTTATACTCTACTAGAAGAAAAAGATTTTGAGGACTAATTAGTATTATGGATGAATTAGATAAATTAATTGAAAGTGCTGTCTCGAACAATTCCCCGAAATTTAACTTCGGATCCGCAGAACTACTTGAGATTGTATCTCAAATTTTCGAGAGTCAATCTACCACAAGTGATCTTTCAGCCGCCGATGATCCGTCTAAAATGAGTAAAATCTCCGAAGAAAGTTCAAATTTACCATTTAAAGTAAGTGACTCTTCTGGTGGGGATACGATAGAAATACCTGTTCCCAAATTTCAAATTTCAATGAATTGGGGATCCCCAGAGCATGCAAATGCTGAAGTCATAGAGATGCTCGCGGATAGTATTCCGGGATCAGGTGTATCTCAAAAGCTAAAATCACTAGATGGTTTTATTACAGACTGTAAAAAAAGGTGCATAAGTGAAAAATCAGTACCAGAAATATTGTCAAGTTTGGTGTTTTTGGAAACATTTGCCTCCATTATATCTGATTTTGAAAGTGCCGCAGGCGGATATCTTTTTGAAGGATTTTTAGCATCTCTTTTGGGTGGTAAAAGAAGGGGTGGTACATCTGAAATAGCAGATCTGGAAGATGCCAGTGGGAAGCCTTTAAGTTTGAAATTGCTTTTTAATAATTCCACAAAGGGCGTTGTTGGTTCCGTAAAGAATCTAAATAAAAGCGGCGGTATGATGACCTATGTTATTGGAATCAAAGAAAGGAGCGGCGGAAGTATTAATAGAATTAGATTTTATATGGGAGACATTTTTACAGGAAATGGCCCTGACGGAGATATTTCGACCCGCAGATATCCCAAGTCAACTAAATATCGCGATGATTTTAGTAGGTTTGAAATACCTGTTTCACGTATAAGAAGTGATTTTTCTTTAATTGCAGACCTCGCTTTTGGTTCAAAAAAAGATTTAGCAAAAATAGCACAAAATTATGCGGATTCATTAGGGGAAAATTTGATAAATGTTTATACTCAAATTTCCAATCTTTCTAATAATGTTAATAAATATTTTCTAACCAATGAGCCCAAATGGGCTTTGCAATCTAAAAGCAATGCCAATGAGTTGAAAAAAGAAACGGATAATTTTTAAAGATAAAAAATACAATTAACCCTTGACACATAGATCAAATGTGATTATAATATATAATAGTTAAAATTTTTAGAGGTGTGATTTGACAAAACATTATGGTTCTGGTTCCGAAATGAACCAAAAGATTCTGTCTGGAGTTAACACTCTGGCAGACAATGTAGCATCAACATTGGGTCCGAGAGGGAGAAATGTAATTCTACAGGAGAAAGGCAAGCGGCCCATTATTACAAAAGACGGCGTGACTGTTGCGAACTTCGTGGACCTTGAGGATCCAATTGAAAATGCCGCCGCCCAGATTATTAAACAGGCCGCAGGGCAAACAAATTTAGATGCTGGAGACGGAACAACCACATCGACAGTATTAGCTCGTGCTATCCTGAACGGAGCCCAGAAATATATTTCGTCTGGAGTGCCACCAGTAGAGGTCCAGAGAGGCATTGAGAGGGCAGTAGATGCAATCGTGACTAACTTGGAGGGTATTGCCCGCCCTATTAAATCTGAAACTGATATAGCCCATGTAGCGAGCATTTCTGCGAATAACGATTCGATGATTGGCAGTCTTATTGCAAAGGCCGTGACAGCCGCTGGAAAGGACGGGGCAATCACTGTCGAAGAGGCGAAGTCTCACAAGACATCTTTGGATTTGGTAGAGGGTTTCCGCATAGATGCTGGATATGCCGCAACAGCTTTTATCACTGATGAGAGGAGGCGGGCAGCGACATATGATGATCCCCTGATTCTAGTGACAGATGAAAAGATTGAACATGTGCAGGACATCATGAAGATTCTTGAATTATCGGCTAGGGAATCTAGGCCATTAATTTTTGTCTCCACGGAGATAGAGGGTCAGGCCCTTGCTGCGATGATTATGAATGCCATCAAGGGAACTTTAAAGGTAGCCGCGATTAAGGCACCTCGATATGGCGAAGAAAGGCAGAACATTTTAAAAGATTTGGCGATATCCATCGGTGCCACTTTTATTAGTCGCTCTAATGGAAAGCGTCTGCAAGATGTCAAGCTTGTTGACTTCGGAAATGCAAGCAGAATTGACATCACCAGAGCCCAGACCACGATTATAGGCGGTCGAGGTGAACAAAAAAGCATCGACCGAAAGATTGCAGACCTGAAAGACGATCTCCAAAGCGAATCTAATCTTGGAGAGTGTGAAAAGATCCAGGATCGTATCGCCCGTTTAGCTAGCGGTATCGCCATCATTCGAGTAGGCGGCATGACTGAGATTGAAATGACAGAAAAGAAACACCGGATCGAGGATGCACTTGAGGCTGTGAGGGCAGCCCAGTTAGAGGGTATCGTTCCCGGAGGTGGGGTTGCCCTCATACGCGCAACCCACAATTTGGAAGTGGAAGTCGAGAACGATGATCAACTGGCTGGTGTACAGGTCGTCAAGACAGCTGTTGAAGCACCTATCAGACAAATGGCTCTAAATGCAGGCTCATCGCCGGATATCATTTCAGAGCTTGTCAGGGAGAATTCACACGAGGGGAATTATGGTTATAATTTTGTCACGGGACAACTTGCCGATATGTTGGAGTCCGGAGTCGTCGATCCGGTCAAGGTGACACGGACTGCTTTGCAAAATGCAGCTTCGGTCGCTGGCACTTTAATAACCACAAATTGTGCAATTATCCAGAAGTAGCAACTATTTATCCCACGGGGGCATCAGTGAATGGCTGAAACAACAAATGAGGTTAAGATAGATATTGTCGAGCTTGGCGGCAAAATTGACCGTATGGCAGACAACATAGAGGTGGTCAAGCAGAGGTGCGAGGAGATAACAGTTTCCATGAACTCTGTGAAAAAGGCCGTCTATGATCCGGACCAGGGATTATATGCCAGATTGAGAGAGTTAGAGCAGTGGAAAGAGAATACTTCAAGAATTTTATGGGTCATCACCACCAGTGTTATCGGTCTAGCAACAGCCACAGTGTGGCACACATTTTTTAAATAGAGGCAGTCGTGAAAGTAAACATTTCATATGCAGTGGAACTAGAAGATATTCCTTCTGAAGTTGGTAAATTAATTGGGTCTTGTGAGCATGCTCTAAGAGCCCTCCATGCAGACATAGACATGTTGTCCGCAGCAGATCCGATATCTACAATCAGCGAGATATCGAAGATGAGAGAAAACCTGATGGCACTCGACTTGAGGCTGTCGGATTGCTCTAGGATACTAGCTGGTTTTCTGGAAGTCCAATCCAAAGTTTCTCTTGGTCAACTGGGAGATAATCCAGAGGAGGAGCCTGGTGGATAAGAACTTTAAAAAAGGCGACTTCATATATTTGCCGGCTTCTACGATAATATTTCAGTTCAAAGATGGCGGTGAGTGGGTGGAAAAGTCGAGATCATTCGGCGAGCCTCTTTATCTTCCTTATGTAGGAAGAAGCGATACAAATCGAGAGATGTGCCTGGTCTTTTTCGATGGATGTATCTGGTGTGTGCCCGAAAAGAATACTTACGAAGGAGTTAGTTGTGAATAACATTAAATTGATGGAGGTATATGGACAAGGGAGAGGGTCTTCTAAGGAGTATTCCTTGCGGCATATATATATTAACCCATCTCATATCCTCTGTTTGAGGGAGGAGCTGGTAATCAAACGCCTGTTAACGGAAGGTAAATTAATAGAAGGACTCGACAAGCGACAAAATTTTACCAGAATTACGGTCAACAAATCGGCCTTCCGTGAAGATATCGTCGTGGTCGGATCGATCCATGAAATACAGAAGAAATTAAACATTGATAACAGAGAACTATTGAGAGGCTAGTATGGAAATTGAATGTTCGTTTCGGGAATATGGACCATTGGAGCCATCATTTCCCAGTGAAACTGATAAGAAGAAACTTGGGAGATACGAAGGGGGATCCCTTTGTGGGAACTTCGGAGATAAAAAATGGTCAGTAGCAAGCACTATTGTCACTTCGATCTCTCTAAATATACTGAAATCCGAGGGGCTAACAGAGGAAGAGATTGTAAAAAGGTGTGTTAATTTCTTAAATAAGAAGCCCTATAGGGCCCGCAAAAAGCCATATGGAGACTTGGAGTGCAGGTTCTTTGTGTTTGGGGAGAATGAAATTAGTGTATCTCTGGTGACGGATGACCGAAATAATAAAAACTTCTGGGGCAGAGGTGCCAAGAATGCTGGAAAAGTCCCAGGCAAGAGAGGAAGACCGAGGAAGAAGAAATGATCTTTAATGAGACTATCGAAGATGATATGTCGGCACTTGAAAGTTATTTAATTGAGGTGTGGGATGTTGTAGTTGATTATGACCCCATGAGCCTCGATGAATATTGGATAGACGATGGGGTCATAACCATTAACGATACGAGAACAAGGCAGGAACAGCTTTTTATTTTGCTGCACGAGGCCGGGCACGTGGTCTTGAGAGGCCGAGAAGATTTTCAACTTATGTGTCCCGATCACGGTGCACACAAGGTGGAGATCTTAAAGGAAGAGATACTGGCTTGGGAAGAGGCAAGGAGGATTGCCGCCCTGCTTCAAATTTCCTTGGGAGATGAGTGGAATCGCCATGTCCGCCAAGCAATCGTCAAATATGTGCACTGGGTAAGGACATGAGACAACACCCCCAAGGGGAATAGATGACGGCAAAATTCTTTCTAGCATGCTTTTTGATTCTGTGCGGCCATATTGTTGCATGGTATGGGACCTATTCGCAATTCATTTGGGATTGGTGCAAGAACAACGTAGTTCTGCTACCCCTCATTTTTTCAGTTCCTACCGGATATTTGTTTCTGTATGGCATGAGATTCGCGGTGGAAGAAATGGATGAGGTTTGGGGCCCTCGCTTACTTGGATTTGGGATATCTTATTTGGTTTTTCCATTTTTGACTTACTGGTATTTCAATGAAAGTATGCTGGAGCCGAAAACTTTGGTGTGTGTGATATTATCTTTTGCAATCGTCGCAATTCAAGTATTTTGGAAATAACTTAAACTATTTATAGTTGAGGTTATTCATGAATTGTGAAATAGATAATATTATAGAAGAAAAACTAGAACAACTAAGGGAAAAGAAGTATAAACTTAGAGTCTTCCAGGTGGAGCTTCTAGTTCGAATCGATTCAGATTATGGTGTTGATGAAACACTGCAAGATATTAGGTCGATAGCTGGTGTCACAGTTGTCACCGCGCTGGACTCCCAATATAGAAGAGATAGCCAGACATATTTGAGCCATGCAAAAATAAAATACCATCCACGATTAGACTCGGTGACTGCCAAGAGATATCTTAATGACTTGCTGTTACCAGCCTTGAGAAGCCAAGAGATACCGGGCTGCAAAGTCATACGTGTCATGACTAAGCCCGAGCAAATTTAAAATGAGATATCTTTTACCGTTTGCAATGACTATTCTGGTTTCTGGTTGTGTCAAGAAAAACAGAATAAAATTCGAAGAAGTACACATGATTGAGCGAGATACGGATATCCTCAACGAAGAGGACCTGGAAGACCTCCCGGAATCAAAATAAAAAACTTCTTTTGCCTTTTTCTGTCATAGTTACTAATGGGGGATAACCCCGGAGAATACTATTATGGAAATTTTAAGGATGGTGAGAAAAGGCTTGCTTTATTTGGTGGGGATATTTTTAATTACAGTCACCCCTAGCTGCACACAGGGTTCGCTCGACGGACTATGGGGAACTGCTGAAAAACAGTTCGCTCCAGAATTGCAGGAAATTATAGACAACCAAGAATGCTGCTATATGGAATATGGTGTAAAAGAGGCAGTCGAAGGGAGAGCCCGCAGGATCTCCCGCGAGTCCGCAGTCACCGTACATGTGCAGCAGGCGAGTGGACGCTATCGCGGTACCGGTACTTATTTTAAGTATAAGGGTCACCACATGGTTATAACTGCCGCTCACATATGGGCCGAAAAAGTTCCCAACCTCCTGAAGGGAGGCGCTCTAATCACTGCACCAGATGAGGAAGTGATTGGCAAGCTGGTCTATTGGGATCCTTATGTCGATATTGCCATTTTACGAATCCCATCACTGGATAGTCGAAGGGCTGCCAAATTTGTGAGGGACCCCCAATACGCCGTCGGTGAAACGGTTGTTTATTCTGGATTCCCAGGGCAGAATTCTTTGCTTACATTTAGCGGTGAGCTAGCGGGTGACGGCTATGGTACTGATCTGGCTATGCACTCAATGGCTTGGGGTGGATCCTCGGGCTCTGGTGTCTTCGATGTTGATGGGAGATTCGTGGGTGTGGTTAGCTCTATTATGGTTGGTCGCGGATATTTTGGTCCTCAATTAGTGGGCAGCATCGTTTATGTTGCACCGGCCAATCTTATTGATATACAGTATCTCCGAGAAAATCTCCGAAAAGCGAAGGAGAAGAAGAATGCACGTTTTTAAATCTCTTTTCTTCGCAGCACTTGTTTTATTTTCTGGATGCTATAGTGGCATGGATTATGTCGTCCACGGCGGAGAAGGAGAGGTAGAGACAGAAACAATTATCAAATACATTGTCACGGAACCAGAGGCAGATATTTGGATTGATTCATTCACACAGATTGAGGCATATGAGGCGATAGATATTGTATGGGTCATCGATGGTTCCTGCTCGATGATGTCACATCAGACTCGATTACTCGCCGGAATCGAACACATGATGAACAATCTCCCCCCCGATGTAAATTGGAGGCTCAAAATGATAACTGCCGGTGACGGTTCCCGTGTTATACAGCCTACAACTTTTCCACTGACAAGGGGTGATGACATCGCAGATGCCATGGATATGTATAATCAGTTGCCCAATGACGGACAAGAGAAGGGTTTCGATGCTATAAAGAATTATGCAACACTTGATGTATATGCTAAAACTTGGATGCGCAGTGATGCCGCACTATTGGTGGTCTTCGTTACTGATGAGAGAGAGCAAAGTTCCATGACCACAACAGATTTTATTAACTGGTATGCTTGGCTCAGACCATCTGTTTATTTGTCCTTTGTCGGAAATGTGGACACGGAAGATTCGATTTGTCCTTACAAAACAAATTATGGTACCATTGGAAGAAAATATATGGATGCGGTAAGCCACTTTTCAGGTACCATAATTGATATCTGCGAGACTGATTGGTCAGCCGGTGTCGATGATGCAACTCAAAACATTGAGCCGATTGGGGAGTGGGAACTGACCCATGTGCCCTATGTCGATACCCTAGTAGTCTTTGAAGATAATGCTCCGATGGACAGTAACAAGTGGACATACAGTGCGGTGGACAATATGATTGAGTTTTCGGTAACCCCGCCAGAAAATTCTTTGATAGAAATTGGGTATGCTATCAAATATTACAATATGCCTCCTCCAGAATAAAAAAATTAATTCTTGACAAAGAACATTTCTTCGGTTATACTATAAGAGAAACTAATTATTAGTACATAAAGAGGTGTTTTGATGTTAAAGAAGTTGATGGGCTACATTCTGAATTCGTGCGGCTATGTGGAGCGAACACAATATAATGTGGCTATTTATGAGAACGACAAGCTGATAAGACAAATCCGCACATTGAAGCTGAGTATCAAGGACTTATCAGTTCTTAACCAGATCATCACAGAAGAGTTAAAATCGACGGATGACGAGAATAAGTCTCTCTGGACAATGCTGGACGAAATGAAATCTAGCGAGAGTTTTGGTAAAGAGCAGGTGAAATCCATGATGGAAGACTTGAATGATATTTTTACAGACGAGATGATGAAAGACTTTAAGCCCATAGGCGAGGCATAGGGGGATTAACATGGAACAGGATGAGACACTTTCAGAAGAGGGCTCAATCTCTTCGGTGCAAGAGGACTTGAAGCCCAAGCCTCGGCCAAAGCTGGCCCCACGAGGCATCGAGATGTTTACTGTCTGTAGGCAGCATGATGAGACGGGTGTCTCTGGCGAGGGAGTCATCATCGAGGGTGTCGTCCTCGGCACTGGCCAATGTATTGTTCATTGGTTGTATCCCCCACCTAGAGGGGGTATCGCCATTTTTGATTCAATGACCGATTTCGTAAAAGTGCACATCGAGCCCCACCCAGGAAATAAAACCATAATAACCTATCAAGATGGGCAACAAGACATTTATGGTGACTAATTATAGGCGAGGTGTCAGAGATGAAAGAGTGGAATGAGTACAGAAATATAATCAGAGAAGTCGAAGACTTCCAAAAGAAGATGAATCAAAAGCATAGTGCAGGAAAAAAGAGACTGTTATCTCTGGGATCGCAGCCGAACACATCGCCCTATACCAAAAAACCATCTATGAAGAGGTCAATATCGGCCCCTCCCGGTTTCGGCGCGATTGGAGAATCTGAAGTCGATGCCGCCCCTGAAATAAAAGAAGACTTAAATCGAGACATCTGGCAGAACGACAACAAGTTGGATCCGAAAATATCAGCAAGACTTGTAAGGATCGCGACAGATTTCTATGAAAAACTAGACTTGCCAGTACCAATACTGGATATTACGTTCACTGGCTCTATGGCAAACTATAATTGGACCGAACTATCGGATATCGACTTGCATATTGTGATAGATTACAGTGCAGCCAACGAAGACATTGATCTTGTGAAAAATTACTTGATGGAAGCAAAGTCAAATTGGAATAGAAACCACGACATTCTCATTAAGGGTCACGAGGTGGAGGTGTATGTGCAGGACTCAAACGAGCCACACCACTCCACAGCCGTTTATTCTATTCTGAATGGTGATTGGCTCATCAAACCTCGCCGGATATCATTTGAGGCAAGTGAGGATGCAATTCGTCAAAAAGCAGATGCTTTTGTCGCCCGCATCGATCTCTTAGACACACTCAAAGGTGATGGTAGGTATGAAGAAGTCTATGGCGATGCCGAACGACTTCGTAGTAAGTTGCGAAATTATCGCCAATCCGGTCTTGAGACTGGCGGCGAATATTCTATCGAAAATTTGGTTTTTAAATACTTGAGAAATACGGAAGAAATTGAGCGAATATATGACCTTAGAAAAGAGGCTTATGATACTATGATGTCCGTAGTCGAGGTGAAGAGGTAAACAAGTTATATGCCCATAGAAGAAGTCTATAGACTTGGTGATATAATTAAGTGGAAATTAAATGTGTCATCAGAAAAATATGATTATGGAATGGTCATTAAGGAGCCAGAAGTAGTCACACATGGCACATATACCTTTTCGGACCAGGTCGCGGGCATATTAGATTGTGAAGTAGACACCTTCAGAATGGAAAATCCCCTTTACAGTGTAACAGTCTTCTCATTCGCTCAACAAAAAGTAGTTACACTGTACCGCAATCCAGAGGATCTTCCTCTATTTTTGGAAAAGGTGACATTTTCAAAAGAAAGTCCTTGACAAGAGGCCCTCCATGGTGTATAATAATATAACAAGCTGGAGGATATCATGTCGGACTTTGATTTATCACCATCGGAACTGGAAATTGAACATGCTTTTGAGATGCTCCTTCCGAAAATACAACAACTTTTGAGCATTCACTACGAGAGGCACTACAAAAATCTTCCAGTACCAGAGATTCGGGTCACAAAGGGTCCTAAATATTGGAAATTAATCTCGTGCAGCCACCCACGACACGGTGCCTCCAGAAGTGTGTATGCTTTCATCCGCCGAGAAGACGGGGCAATCCTGCGGCCAGCTTCTTGGTCAACCCCGGAGCTTAGGGTGAAAAATCCGGTTCGCGGATATGTTACTGACGACCACTGCATCCAATGGTTCAATTCCACAGGAGTTAGATATGCTTCGTACTGAAACACACCAACTGATAATCCAATTACTCGATCAGGAATACAGAAAAGCAAAATTCTTGAGATTATATCAAAAAGAAGTTGAAGAGGCCAAAAAAGATTTCATTCAACATTTAAAGACATTGGGCACGGCAAAATGAAAAGAATCAATATTGGCGAAGGGGCAATGGTTTATACAGTCATATATCGAGGGCACAATGGAGATACCTGTTTTGCAGTCGCCATAGGTTCTCCAGATAAATCCATCGCTTGGGAACAGGGGAGAAAGAGTTTTAAGCGATTAATCGCCTTGGTTCCTGGCAATCACAGCCCTTTGACACACTCAAAAGTCTCTTGACATTCTCTTGACAACTTTTTTGTAGACATCATCACCGCCATAATGTATAATACATATATAGCCTGAACCACCTACCCAAACAATGGAACTTACAATGTCAAACCTCACAATCCTTAAACCCGAATCGCCTTCAATTCTTAGTCCTTCTCAGTTTTTAAAAAAGTTGGAAGATCAGAATAAATTGCACACACAAACCTTGATCAAAGACACCGAAAATCAGCTAAAAGCCGAATGTGCTATTTGGAATCGTTTTTCACATGCACTTGTGAATTCTATTTTGGGTCACATGATACGAGTTAGAAATACAGATAAGGACTTTAGTGCTGATGCACTACTCGGATATTCTGGAGTAGAGTATTATAAAAATAGCTATATTCGAGAATACAATGGTTGGATAGGATTTATAGAAAAAGCATTAAGAGACGAAAGGTTGCTGAAAGATTGGTTTGGTTACTCTAACAATTTAAAAAAACATCTACGGAAACAATATGGGCCACTGGAGTTTGACGACCTCAAAGTCCGTCATTCCAGACCAATTCGATACTACAGGGTTTCAGATTCATCGATGAAGGCAGCTAACAAAAATAAAAACACTTATATCTTTGCTATATTTAAAGAAATGGAAAATATATTAACAGCCAGCGGATATACAGTTAAAAACACGATTGAGCTTAAAAAATGGAAAGATTCTAAGTCTACTGTTTATTATACGGGCACCCTTTATATTTCCGCCAAGTGATCGTTAAAAGTCTCTTGACATTCTCTTGACAACTTTTCTATAGACAAGACCTTTTCAAACATGTATAATGTATATGTAATTAAGACAGGAGTTAGAAATGAAGAGCGAATTTGAAATTGGCGAAATGAACCCTATCGATATTGATTTATTGAGAATCCAACGCGACTCTCTCTTGGAGGTTATTGAAGTTTTGAGTCACTCTAAGCCAGACTTTGTTGAAGATATATTTGCTTTTGATAAAGTCGCAACGATAGAAAACCTTGACGGATTGGTTCATCTATGTGATGCAATCCTCGACGAAGCGGAGTTGAATAATGATTAAGAACTGTAAACATTGTGGAATTGAATTTGATATTCACTCACGGCGCAAGAAATTTGTGGGAGGATATATCAATGAGTGTCCTGATTGTGTAGAAGAGAACGGGGGCGACCAATCAGCCCCTAAGCATTTTGGTGTAACAGGTTCGTGTGGCTCCGTTGCGGTCCGACGATTCGAGGATGAGGAAGACCGCGAACAATTCCAAAAAGATTATAATTCAACTCAGACTATTAAGGACTTTTTATAATGTGGCCATGCGGAGCCTTACAGTTGCATGACCTCAAGGTGGGGCAAGTCATCAGGTGGCGGACCGACATGGGAAACACTTCTGTTTGGATTCTGCTGGATGAAGAAACACCCCGACACCATGCGACTCTCCAAGTCATCCACGAGGGACACAACTTACAGTCTGATCCAACAAGTCGTCGGATCCGGAGAAGCTTCAAACTGTGGTGTGTGGCCTCATACGATTACGGAGCTGGATACGGGTGCAAGCCCGGCGTCACGACCACATATGAATTTGACCATCGCAACATATCAGGGTTTGAACTTATATCAGATGTAAAGGAGTAAAATATGCCCCTCGAACACCTAACAAACTGTCACGGAGAGTGGAGTATTATCGCCGCAATGCTGGGATCACTCGCGCCTGCTATAGTATGGCTTAAATTAAAAATATTCCAGTCAACACCACAGACTAAAGATTAATTGACATTCTCTTGACAACTTTTCTCTTGACCTCAACCCAAATAACGTGTATAATACACCATAACTTAAAGACGGGAGCACAAATGCTTAATGACCCAAACCTTTCAGACCTCTACAGACAAGCGGCAGAAGAGTATTATGATGACCTCATGGGGTTCGATGATATCGACGAAAAAACAGAAGAAGATTGTCCCGAATGGATTCAGGAGCAATTAGATGCAGAAATTCCATTTTAAAAAAGATGATAAAGTCTTTATCTCTTTCGGCAAAAAAGCATCTTCCCGAACGAAAGGCCGTGTCAGGGACCACGGGCCGCATTTTGTATTCTTTCGGGACATTCCATCCTTTTTAGGTCCTGGCACCCTCTCATACCGCTCCTGTGTCCTCGTGGGGTCACTCTCGACAGGGTGGTCGGGCTGGTTGCCTCTTGATGAAATTGAGGTCAAATGGACAATTCAAAATCCATAAAATTAAATTTAAATGTTGGCGATTTGATAGATGTAAATGGGGGAACTCAACACCATTCGCGCCATATAATATTGGATTATTTTTTTGACGAAGAGTATGATGACGATGTGTATTTAACATATGCTATTTATGTTGGCTGCCCTCTAAACATAGACACTTATAGCAGATTGAACGGGAAGTGGAAAATGCCACTAAGAGCCTATCTCAAGCGCGATAAAGATAATCATGTTTTGGTTATCGAAACTTACGACAGGAGTTTATAGATGACAATCAAGCCCGGCGACATCATCGCAATTAGAAGAGATTACGAACCCGGTGACCTTCCGCCGCACCGTATTTACATTGTGCTCGATATGGATGCGCTCGAAGGGGAGAGAGTTAAAGATATCCCAATGATAAACCTATATTGCATTTATGAAGCGGGTGGAGACTTATCGGGCTGTCGCTATGACCAATACTCGCTTAGATCTGTATATGAATCATGGAATAAGTGGACCAAATCAGGTGCACACCGCCCTCGTTATTGGGAGAAAGCAGGATGAAAAAGCAACTGAAAAAGAGAAATATCATCGCCCTCCAGATGCGATTCCGCCACAAGAACGGAGGCTCGGCGGGATATCACAGCAAGAAAGGCTATTCTCGCAAACAAAAGCATAAGGGAGGGCAACATGGAACCAGTTAAAATTAATGAACTACATGCTTTTGAGTTTGACAATGGTCAAGATTTGCTCAATGGCCCAGTGGGAACATGGTTCATCGCACCGGAGGATAAAGTAGCTCCACCGAGCCATAATCCGAGCAAAGAAGAGGTCATCTTCGTCCGTTCACGATCTTGCGGGCCCGGATGGTACCAGGCTCATCCAAAATTAGAAAAATAATCTCTTGACATTTTCTTGACAACTTTTCTCTTGACCTGCTTAAAATAAATGTGTATAATATAGGTACAAAACACGAGGTATCCCATGTCCGACAACCAGAGCACTCATCTTGAAAAGTTTTTAGCCAACGAGGGTATCAGCCAGTCCGAGCGTCATTTCGGCGAGTCTTTGATGGGTAGCTTGAGACGGTTCGGCCGACTCTCTAATCGTCAATGGTCAGCCTTTCAGAGGATGGAAGCTCGCTATAGTCCTGAAGTCATCGCTCAACGCAAGCACTGGACAGACTCGTGGAATGAGCAGAAGGCAGCAGACATGAAAGCGGCCGCCAATTATTACCAGGCCAATCCCCCCTACTTTTCGGACCTCGCCGATAAGGTATTGGATGATTCGGAATTTATCCCTTCTGAAAAACAATACCGAGCTATGGTTGAAAACAAATATGTCCAGAAAGTTTTGGCGATGCTGAAAAGCGAGCCGATATTCCCTATTGGTGCACTTGTGCAGGTTCGCAAAACTGCACGAGGCATAGCCTGGAAATTCCGTGAAAGGCCAGCGCTGGTTATCTCAAATGAAGGGCCGATAATATCGGCCGCCAAAGGTGCTCGCACTTATACAGTGCTGCCGTTTGGAGAGTCCAACACCTTTGATATTCAAGAGAGATACTTGAAAAAGAAGAGGGGATAATTATGGCTAGTATGGACCTTCATGACGACATTATGATTCATAGCAATCCCAAGGTTCTATGCCCCTATTCAATAGAAGAGGGTATGACTCTTTTTAGTATTTACAAATCTCACCCCTTCAAGGTGCATAATCGATGGCTTGTGTTGAAGATCACGCAGGACCGCTGGGAGGGCCCAAAAGCCTTTTGTGTGCTATTATATGGACACCGGGCTTATACACCAGGCCAAACAACAAAGACGATAGATTTATGTTCGTTGCCTAGAGATATGTGGAGAATGGAATGAAAATGAAGCCTGAAATGTTTATGACAGGTGTGATTGTGGTGATAGTGCTATCTCTCACTGCCTTGGTCGGGTTTATGATGACCCTCGATGTCAGTCTCCAAATCGGACCATCCGTATACGGCACCGCGATTTGTCCTGATGGTTCGCCGGTTCATCTTGTCATACCAGTCGATTGTTTAGAAACATGTGGAGTTAATTTACCAACAGAGAAGGAGCTAGAGAGCCATGGAAGATAAATTTAAAACTATGATGGACCGACACAATAAGGAAACCGCTGAAATTGTTGCTCGCTATGCTGAAAGCGAAGCCAAAGCATTGGAGAAATATCATGCGGCTCTCGATGCCATTCACGACAGGCATATCTTGCAGTCTGATCGCCGCAGCCGTTTTGCACTTACCGCTGGGGTGCTTATTACACTTAGTGGGTTTGTAATAGCCATGGCAACCCTCTTGGTCTTTGGCTAGTCCCTAACTTATTTAAATTAGCCTGTCAAAGTTGGCGGGTTATCTATTAATCTTTTTGGTTTAGATTGCTATGGGCATTTTATTGATGTCTTAGGGAGAAATAAATGTTCGAGAGTTGAATTTTGGGCTATCAAGGTTAAAAGTGTCAAAAAAAATCCAGACCAATATCTGACAGGTCTGGCTCCTGATTCTTAATATTAGAGAAGGTGGCAACATATTAAAAGTTGTATCAATAAAGAAATTTCAGGTTAGGATGGCGGGAATCCGAGTAAACCGCTCATGTCGCCGGATATACAGTTCCCGCCTCACCTTGATAGTCCATTAATTCTCTTGACATTCTCTTGACAACTTTTGTGTAGACAAGAGACAAAAAAACATGTATAATGTAGTTACAAATCACACAGGAGTCTATCACCATGGCATATGCAAGATCTTATAAAAGAACGGTAAGGTGCAGCTATTGTCGTAAAGAGGGGCATAACAAGTCAGCTTGTCCCACCTACGATGCACGAATAGAAGACATGCGTGAAAAATATGGGTCTGATTTCTGGGCGGTGGCTCAATACGATGAGAAAAAAGCCAAGCGCAAGGCATCGGGAAAATCGCGCAAGTGCTCTTATTGCTCCGAAGGCGGCCACAATCGCGGCACCTGCACAATTCTTGCTGACCACATGCAACAAACTAAAGAAGCAAATATAGCATATCGCTCAATGGTTTTCCAGCGAATGGTACAACATGGACTATTCGCCGGTGCTCTTATCACGAACGGCAATTTGTCCGGTGGCCCGAATGCTGAAGATAAGTTTTTAGCACCTTGGGTGATCATTGAGGTATGTTGGGGGAGCATCAATTTATGGGAGACTGAATTTCGTTACTATTCTGACCTCATCCGAGAACGAGCACCCCTAAAGGTGTCTCCTCTAGCTAATGCCTTCCGCTCATATGCTTTTCCCATGGGTTTCCCATATGACTATCTCATGAATTACAATAAGCTGGACAAAGCCCAATTCCAACGATACAGCGCCCCAGACACATGGCACCGTCAATTTAAGAATTCTTATTTTCCTACAGTAATATCTAAGGTAGACACACAGAAGCCTCCAACGGGCTGGCTACTCTGTGAAGACGAAGGCTTTGAAAAGACTCTAAAGGAATTCTACAAAAAGCGCAAGGCCACAAGTGTTGCATATGTCGGCCGGACCCTGGAATCTCTCACCTCTTGACATTCTCTTGACAACTTTTTTATAGACAAGCCCATCTCAAACATGTATAATGTATATACAAAACACGGAGAACTCAATGACAACCGATACAGAAAATAACCGAAATAACCGCGAACGACTTGCCCGTGAGGTAGTCGAGACTTTCACAATGGATGACCTTGTGTCGTTCGTGACCAATTCATTGGAGATTAATTATATTGAATCCGATGACGATTTCCAAGAGGATTGGTTGACTTATATGAATAAATTCCATAATGGTGATGAAGTTTTCTGGACGGACCCAGATGATGGATTGTGCTCTGGTGTCGCTACCTTTATCCAATCGGTGAACGAGGACATCACCATCATCGAAAAGGACGGGGTAAAAATCGAAGTCTGCACCGATGAAATCTCTTGACATTCTCTTGACAACTTTGTTGTAGACAAGAGGCAAAAAAACATGTATAATGTATATACAAGTTGAGCGATTCACCTTTAAACTTACTACCTAATTCACACAACCAAACTGGAGCTATCACATGTCAGTTGCTATCACATTCGCTAATCTTAATTCAATGATTCCCACCCTTCTATCCGGGAATGAAGACAACCTTTATTCGGTCATGATTCGTGGCAGGCATGGTATCGGCAAGTCTTGGGTCGCCTATCAGACGGCTCGCGGCCTCACATGGGACACTCAATTAGGCGAAACGCGCCCTATCTCTAAGAGTGAGTTGGCGAAGTCTAACCTGTCCCTGCCTGTGGTTGAAATCCGAGCTAGTCAGATGACTGAAGGTGACCTTCTCGGATTGCCATCACCTGAACAGGTGGAGATTAACGGCGAAAGTGCAGCTTCTCTGCGACCTTTCGCATGGCTTGTTAAAGCCTGCACAGAGCCCGTTGTGCTCTTCCTCGATGAAGTGGACCGAGCGACAACCGAGGTTCGCCAAGGCTTTTTCCAGCTTGGCGATTCGCGTCAAATCAACGGTTGGAAATTGCACCCCGGCACCGTTGTATTCGGCGCGGTTAATGGCGGCGTTCATGCGGCGCAATATCAGGTCGCCGATATGGACCCCGCAGAATTGGACCGCTGGGTTGCTTTCGATGTTGAGCCTTCGGTTGAAGACTGGCTTGATTGGGGTAAATCCGAAATTAATGCTCTTCTTTGGGACTTCATCAACCAAAATCGTGATCACTTAGAGCACAAAGGCGAATTTGAGCCGGGTGTGGTCTATCCTTCGCGTCGCTCTTGGCACCGATTGGATAAGACCCTCGCGAAGGTCAACATGCTTGACGACGAAAAAGCCGACTTAGGTTTGCTTTTCAATCTTTCTAACGGATTCGTTGGTTTTGAAGCGGCCGTTGCCTTCCGCGACTTTGTGGAGAACTATGAGCGACAGGTAACGGTTGAAGATATTTTAGACCATGGGAAGCTGGAGAAGACAAAAGATTTTGGACTTGTTGACCATGTTGCAATGATTGAGAAAATCGATGCAACCGGTGTATTCGCAGCACCAATCGAGACTAATCGCCTCTCTAACCTTGTGAAATACTTCGATACACTTCCGTCAGAGGCTAGAATGAAGCTATTTACCACTCTGACAGCCGGTAATACCCAAATATCGGCTGAAAATGGCTCCGCCTTCCATAAAGAATTGGGAAGACTGGGCAAAATGGAGGCATTTATCAGGCTACTTGGGGGGAAATAGACAGTTAAACGTGTGATAGCGTAGGTTGAAGGGGGCGAAAAGCCCCCTTCCCTTTCTCTTGACATTCTCTTGACAACTTTTTTGTTTACTTTTATGTCTCAAACATGTATAATGTATGTATAACTTGGAGCTATTCATGACTGAAGCCACCTTTAATTTAGACGAACATATCGTGGGACTCTTGCGAGAAGAGCCCTTTTTCGCAGCCCTATCTCGAAAGCTCGAAAAAGTTTCAACCAAAACTGTCCCTACCGCAGGTGTTAAATTCAATTCGGACAGGTGCCGATTTGAAATGTATTATAATCCTGAATTTCTCGGAGAGTTGCACAAACAGGACCCGAAATATGTCAAGGGTGTTTTGATGCATGAATTTTATCATATTGTTCTTTTGCATGTCACTTCTCGCCTGCCGGATGGAGAGATGACCCGCAAGTGGAACGTGGCAACGGATTTAGCCATTAATTCGGAATTGACCGTATTCGAAGCAGACCATACAGCACCAGCGGGCTATGTGGTTCAAAGCTCCCTTTTGCCACTAGATAAGGCTCTTATTCCCACCGTCGGCCCATTCGCCTCAATGTCACCGCATCTCTCCGCAGAAGAGTACATGGTATTGCTGCCTGATACTGAAGCTGCCAATGACGAAGGACAAGAGGGTATGCCATCCGATGGCAATGGAGAGGGTGAAGGCGAAGGACAGGGTGAGGGAACGGAGGGGAATGAGGGCGACAGTGCTGGAAACGGCTTTGATGATCATTCTGATTGGGGCGACTCCGATGGCACCGATGAAAAGAGAAAGATAGCTGAAGAGAGACTAAAAGAGAACATCAAAGAGGCATTTGTGGAGGCCCAAAGTAAGGGCTACGGCTCTGTTTCCCAATCGATGAGGAGAGTTATCAAAGAGGCTATCACTCCCAAAGTAAATTGGCGAGCAGTCCTACGCTCTTTTGTAAAGGCATCTCAAAGAGCAGATAAATCCTCGACTATCAAACGGCTCAATCGTCGCTATGCTTATATCCATCCGGGTAAAAAAGCACGACGACAGGCTAAAATCGCCGTCTCCATTGACCAATCAGGGAGTGTATCCGACAACATGCTAACGGCTTTCTATTCAGAGTTGGACAAACTGGCTCAATTAGCAGAATTTACGATTGTTCCCTTCGATACATCGGTATCCGAGGACCATGTACATGTCTGGAAGAAAGGCGAGCGGCGAGCAAAAGAGAGATATCTATCAGGTGGTACTTGCTTTAACGCACCCACAAATTGGGTTAATAAAAATAAATTCGACGGACATATCGTGTTGACGGACATGGAAGCACCTAAGCCAGCACCTAGCAAGTGTCAGAGAATGTGGATGACCACAAAAGCCTGTGCAGAACGTCCCTATTTTCAGACCAATGAACGAGTGATTGCAATCGATGACTAAGAATTTTAATATCAAAGATGTCAAACCCGGCGATGTGTTGACCGCTCGTGACACATGGAAAACAGCAAGGGGTATCGCCCCGATTGCCCATAAGTGGATTGTTGTAAGCAACAGTAAAAGGGATGATTTAATGGGGAATTTTGTGGAGGTTTACATTTTGTATGGCCGACCAGGTCGTTTGGATATCCAACCGTCCGGCATCCAGGAAAAAAGATATAGTTTTTATTATGGGTTCTTTAGAAGTTGGCAGCAAAAAATGACTTGGGTTTTGGAACATGATGCAGGTCTATAAATTTAAAAGTGGTGATTTGATTAGTTCGCCAGATAAGACCTATCGGGCCATTGTCATAAGGAATACAGAATCGATTGATTTGAGTACCGGAGCGGAGCGGCTAAAGTTGTATGTGCTCCATGATGAAGTTTGCCCCTACAACAAACACCAGTCTGAATGTGTGGTGGTTTCCACACATGACAGTTGGCATATTCAGAGAGTATAAAAAGATGGGACTTAGAAAAGGCGATATGGTGGCCACCCAAAGCGGCCAAATCCAAGGGATAGTAGTGGGCTTTAAAACTGCCGAATACAACAGTCATTATCATAAAGTGACAATCTTTTGTACTTATAGCAAATTTGAAGCACGCCACATCGGTCTATACCTCGATTTGAATGCACAATTTGTAGAAAGGAAATAATGACCTTTGAAGCTGGCGAATTATTGATTTATCACGACCGTGTTTATAAAAAGACATGGCACGTTATTAAATTGTACCCCCATCCTGAATGGTATGCATATTCAGTATGCTATGTCATATCGTCGCCGCCAGAGGATAGAGAAGATTTAAATACTATTATGAATATTCCGAACTTTTTTTTGCAGCGCCCGGAGGATAGATATGCCCCTTAAGTCTGGACTATTGGTGAGAAATGTGGGGCCAACCCTTTATCGCATGGCGATTATAACTCGTGTATGGCAGAGCAAACTTGTCTTTTCGCATCAAGTCGAAGTCGTGTGGACCCATTATCCAGCCCGTCCCGAGATGGTAGGAAGAACCACTCAAATGGACAGCCGACGATTCAGGTGCCGGAGGTACCCGAACGCATCCGGGTATGTGGTGGTGCAGGATGAGGCGGGCAACCCGACGGCCCCTTGACATGATAGGCATAATTCGCGAAATTTTTATTCGCCAAATTTTTTTTAAAAAGGTGACTAGAGTGAGATAATGAAACTTGAAGACCTAAAAGCAGGCCAAATGATTAGCCTCCGGTGGGAGTATTGGAGCCACGACATTGAATCTTTCGAGCCTCGTACCCTCCATTTGGTTCTCTTAGGAAGAAGTGACTCATATGGACCCAAAAGACGACGGACCGAGGGCTGGCGAGTCAAAGTGATATATGACTCAAAGCCAAGACCAAAGAACAGGTCAGCAGAAGTGATACCCTATGACAATGTCTATTTTGATTCATGGTTGAGAGCCTCGATAAACGAGGGCAAATTGGTAATACTATCAGATATCAAATAATTAAATTATATAATTAAATTATCAGAGAGAAGAGAATGAAGTTCGAAACTGGACAAATTGTGATACATAATCCAACCAAATCAAGATGGATTATAATGGAGGCTAAACCCTATGAGCCGCTTGACCCATTGCATCCGGATTGGCCTCCGGGTAGCGGTATCCCCGTTGCACCAAAAGAAAAAGAGAAATATAAAACAATCATAAATGCTTATTGTTTATATTCAGGGAGCAACCCAAACACTCGTGACGGCTGGAAGCCAAGCCAATTCGCAGAGTGGGTTATGACATACCGCGATTGTGAGGACCACGATTCAATATGGGAAATCGTATAAGCCAGAGGAGGAATAAATGAGTTATAACCTTAATAATGCACGAGTGGGCGATTTGCTAGTTTGTTACTTGTGGTATGCGCTGAAACCGGAGGAACTACTTGGCAAATTCATCGTCGTCTCAAAAGGAAGTTCCGAGGCCAACAATAATAAAAATGGTGAAAGTCCAGAATTAACCTTGCATGTCATCCAGTCTAAAGAGAACTATTCTCCTATAAGCGATTATGTAGGAAGAAACTGCACTTTCAGGATAGATGTTATGCAATCGGAGATAACGACTTGGAACCTTGAGTATCGCCCAGGGGGAAAGAAGTGGTTGAAAGTGGGTTATCGTGGGAAGATATAGATTGAGCATATGGGTATTTATAGTTGTAGCCGTCATATGTTTATTAATAGACAAGGTTGAAGGGGGTTGATTTGGGGTTTGACTAAGTACATAGTCATTGAGTTTGTCAAGCGATATATTATCGCTTGTGTTCTTATCTCCCATATAAGAGAACCTTAACCTAAACGATGTACATAGAGCCTGTAATAAAAAGCACCATTTGCACCACTTTGATTTGGAGGTGCTGAAAAACTTTAATTTATTTTATTATAAGCCTCGTGCATATGCCAATTTAAACCTTGACAATGGAGAAGCCCATAAAAATGTCAGAAAAGTGGTATACAGTGGGCCCAATTCGCGGTATAATATGTTTATAAAGAGGAGGAACACACCGATGACAGTCATTTAAGGGCCACAGCCTCCGTTCGGCGATTGTGATTTGGCCCACCTCTCGTTAACCACCTTTTAATCACCTCAAACCCTCAAACCACACAATTCGGAGCTATCATATGCGCAACACTAACACCAACCGCACAATTCTCGCTAATAAAGTCGCCAGTGATTATGACATGAAGGGCCTTAAAGCCTTTAAGAGCTTTTTCATTAATGCTCTTAAAGACGAATATGCTCAAAATAAAGATGCATTTGTACAAGACACTAAGACATATATGAATAAATAAACCACTTGACAATTACTTGACAATAAAGTTATAGACAGGCCGCTCACAAACAAGTATAATGTATATACAAACAAACGAGGTACTCACACATGAATCAGACACTCATCAACCGAATCGAACACTCTTTGACCGAGCAACTTAATGCAGCAATCGAGGACATTGTGATGTCTGTGATGGAAACGCAATTAGAATGTCATGACTTTGACACACAGTATGATGCGGCCCATGATGCTATTAATAACTTTGAAGCCGATATCGGTGAATTAGCTGAAAACATCGGTGAGTCCATCCGTGCACAAATGGTGCAACGTCTGGAGGATGTCACAACAATGTGCCTCGAAACCTTCACACACACCGAATTACCGGCTGTCAAAGCCGCTTATGAACAAGACGGTCAGCTTGACAAGCCAGCTCGACGGGAGGCATGGTGCAATTGGGTTGATTATTTAAATAAAGAAGGTCGTATATCGGACTATGAAGCCGCTAACATTGATGCAGATGTGGATAGCCTATAATGTTAAAAACTAATTTATCTTCTTCAGGGCCCTTATCGCGAACACAGGCAAACATGGATATGTTTTGTCTTAACCTTATATATGCCACTGCATGTAATTACACTGTGCAGGCATATCAGCTATTGGAGAAAGCAGAGCCTACAAAGGCCAACCAAGCCGATATCAAATTCTACTTAGAAACCCTATTTTCAAAGCCATTAGAGGAAAACGTATAATGTTATCTATTCAACAATACAAAGCTAATCAGCAACTTGCTATCACTGGCCAGTTTACAGCCCACTTATCATACGGTGTACCGCAGGTTATCGTCATGCATGATAGCAGTGAATTAGCCGGTACGGTTATGTATAATAATGCATATTATTCAAATACTACCAGCAAGCATAAAAATGCATTTATGCGGTCACTGTGTGAAAAGTCTTACACATTCATTCCGGCGACACCTGCCGAAATCCAAGAGGTTACGGGTTTAGAAGTTAAAGGAAATAAATAATGTCGACACCTGCTATTATCTATATTATTATTACATTAATGACCCTAGCACTCTGGGGATTAATCCATAACAAATCGATTAAAGTTAATGTGTGGGCTAAGTTAGCCGATGTAACGTTACTATCTGCCTTATTATATTGGGGCGGGTTCTTCTCTTAGAAACTGGATAACCGAGGTCATAAAAAATAAATGTCTAAAAACCTAGAAAGATACTGGCAAATCGAGTATATCCTCCAGCAATTATGGAGCGAGCCACATCATACCAGGGACTATACAAAGATAGCTGCACTCAATAAGGAACAGAACGGTATAGTAGATGCATTTAGGGAGGATGAGCGCCGACAAGCTGAAGATGTCGCCCTCATGAATCATTAATAATTGACACAAAGTTAACACAAAATTCACAACCTGACAAGTCAAACGATTTGTCAGGTTTTTCCTTATATATGGGTACCCCCTCCCCCCCCTCTCACTCTCCCGAATGTAGCCTCCTAACTGGTATATGGGCTAGGGCCGTCAGATACATTCGCGATACGACACCCAGAAAATTTTCCCAGAAATAAGGGTTCCCAAAAAAACCCCAGAAAAAATTTGACAGACTTAAGATTCAAAATAGACTATTTATATATAAAGAGGATCCAAATCATGAAAATTACAAAAAACCAGCTAAAAAGAATCATTAAGGAAGAGATTTCAAAAGTTCTTGAAGAATCATATTCCGTGGGGGGATCAAAATACAGGGGTCTAGACACGAGTGGGGACTACGATTTATCGGATTGGGAAGCAGCGCAGGCGGAAAAAGAAGAGAGTGAAGCGCGGAAACACGCGCAACACCCGAATTTTATGGATCCAAAGACGTGGTTTACAAAAATAGGCCAAAAAATACCCATTAATGCTAAACGCGTGAACAACCTAAAGCTTAGGGGTGCGACCCCAGACCAATACCGGTATTGGCTAGCCCGAAAGAAAGAGGAGCGCGCCACCATCGTTCAACGGCTCATCGACCGACTGAAATCCATGGGGTTGGTTTAAATAAAAAAACGAGATCTTCCGTTTCAAGCTGACTATTTATATACGAAAAGAGGATCCAAACCATGAGAATCACGAAAAACCAATTGAGAAGAATCATTAAAGAAGAAATCGCGAATGTTTTAGAAAAAGCGAGTGATAAAGACCTTGAAGAAGGGTGGTGGCCATTCGGCAACAAGAAGGAAGAATCTCCGCAAGCTAAAAAGCGCGAGAAAGCTCGCCAAATGAGGAATTATCGTAAGGCGCGAGCAGCAGCCGAAAAGAAGACGGGAATTACGAAGCGCAGAGAAGATGAGGAAGAGGCCAAGAGGGCCGCCTTAAAGGCGGCCAACGCTCGTGGCGATGCATCGCGAAAACCAAAACAAAAAGCGGCGCGCCAAAAGGAGATGGATGCAGAATATGATAAGCAGCAACGGACAGCTAAAAGAAAGGAAGCCGAGAAAAACAAGATTGAACATTGGGAATTCGATGATGGTCGCGGCTCTATGGCCGTTCGAGTCAATGATGCAAAGTCGGTGGCTCAATTCCATCGAGCAAATGGTAGTGAGATACCCGAATGGGCATTGAGAGCCCTCAACGAAAAGAGGATCCAAACCAGGAGAATCATAAAAAGACAGCTTAAAAAAATCATCAAGGAAGAAGTGGTGCGCCACCGATCCAAAAAAACCCCAGAAAAAAATTGACAGATTTAAGCTTCGAAGTATACTATTTATATACGAAAAGAGGATTTGGCCATGGATCAACAACCACAATTAACAGATGATCAAAAGCAATTATTATCACAATTAACAGATGATCAAAAGAAAGCATTATATAATGCGATCGCCGCAGCGAAACAAGAGGAATCAATCGACTTTAATATCGTTGAATATTTGGATTTCACTAAAATGGAAGACGCAATGATTGCGCACTGGCTTTTAGCAACCGAACCCAAAGAGTACGCCGGTCAAGAAGTTGATGAAAAAAAAGCACCGGGCAATTTATTTGCAGACGAAAACATTTGGGAGATCTTTAAAGAAGCAGACGATTATCAAAAACGTCAGGCGGCTTTCGATGCTCTAGTAGGAAAAATCGAAGAGAAGCATGGCCTCTATGATTATGGTGATATATGGGAATCCAAGAAGCATAAGAAGCATAAGAAGCATAAGAAGTATTCAAGCTTCAAAAATCAGCAAACCATAACCGAAAACTTCAGAAGATTCTTAAAAAAATAGCCGAAAACCCTTGACATGGTACCAATTGCATGGTATAATATAATAGTATACAATGCAACAATATGATGCCTATTGATCATCAAATTCGATATTAATTAATTTAATTAATTAATGCATGATATAACACAAGGCATATGATAATTGGGAGAATTAGCATGATCATAACAACATCAGTAATATTAAAAGCAGTATTTGAGTTAGCTTTAGGCTTTGCAATCAAACTTTTTTGCGAAAATGGAAGGATTCATTATGAGGATATCCTTCCATTGTTTGGATTTGGCCCAGATATAGTTGAAGATGGACTAACAAGAGAAATTGAAAGAGCAAAAAGAGAGTATAATGAAGCTTAATTTAAAAAAAATCAAAAAAACGGCACTAATTCTTGGAAAAGTGACGACCTTAGTGTTAACATTGCTCCTAATTGGCAATTTTATATCATTTATTAATGATAAAGTTTATATTGTGGCCACCGATCAGGCAGTCGAGAGAGTTGGTAACCCCATCAAGGGCAGCATATATTATGAACAGTACTGTGTGGGCTGCCACCAGGCGGACGGAACAGGTATGAACGGCATGTTAGCAGCTGATTTGACCGACGAAAAGCGAATGTCTAAGTCAAATGAGGAACTTTTGACATCAATACGCGACGGATATGTGGGGAAAGTGGGGCAAATGCCCCCTTGGAAGGGCACTTTAAGTGAAAAACAGATGAAAGATATCCTTCAATATATAAGAGATTCATTTTAAAAACTGAAAATTGCTTTTGCACCACAAAAATCCAGCTTTTTTAAATTAATCATGACTAATTATAGGTGAATTAATAAGGAGAGCTTTAAGATGAAGCTTACAATAAAGAAATTAGCCCAAATAATCCGCGAAGAGGTCGCACATGTGGTAAAAGATGCCATGACTGAAGCTTCCGAATATGGTGATCACGATCCAGAGACTGGAAAACGGTTGCCAACAGATGCACAACGGAGATTTAGAAGCAATGAACGTAATGTGGGAGTTGCCGCTAGCGATGCACGTGCGGCCGCTATGAATGCCAGAAGAGCCCCTGTCGAGCATGCAATTGCTAACAAAGATGCCATTTCTGCCGCAATTGAATGGTTTCTTACAAATGTTAATGACGAAGGTGGTGCTTGGCAGCAAGAAATGGGTTGGTTAGGCGGAGGCGAATACCGCGATTGGACAATAGGCGGGCCAGGTGGCAAAATGGTACCCAGAACTAAGGATATGAATGACAAAATTCGCGATCGCATCAAAAATCAGCGGTCGATGGCTAAAAGAATCCCGTTTACTGTCGCCCATATGGCACAAGATCTAAACCAGTCCGGACAAAGTGCATGGAATTTCGACGGCGAACACGGTGGATATCCGAGTCTTAGCTCGATCATGCATAAGGAACTGGTACCAAAAGTCGCCACCATGATTTCCGATACTGGCGGTAATCCCTCCGACGCCGTGGCCACACTAAAAACATATTTCAAGCAGCTAAAGAGGTAAACATATGCTTTTTCTGGGAAAGATAGCACTTTATATTGCAGGTATAACTGCTGGAATAGTGATTTTAGTTCCCTTGATATGCATGGTTGACTTCATTCTCAAGAATGCATTATATTTATCAGAAGCCATTGTCGATGAGATCACAAATCTCGGTTCTAGGCTATCACAAAAATTTAAAAGGAAACATAAGAAATGAGAATTACAAGACAAAGACTTAAGCAAATCATCTTGGAAGAGATGAGTACTCTCAATATTAATGATGATGAAGAAGAAGGTAATGTTCCGGGCGACGGTAAACAAGAGGGCGATGCAATTGCAACAATCTCCGAGACAGAAGGCATAGACCTCGCACAACAAGTGGCACAAGTCCTTTCTGACAATAATATCACGGCTGCCGAGAGCCCTGAGCAATTAGCCATGGCCATAAAAGGCCTCGTGAAGATGGGAGTTTTAGCCCTTGGGGGCGGTGCCCTTGGTGTTGCTGCTACGGCTGGCACTGATGCAATCAATAAGCTCCGAGGGACAAACCCTGCTGCTGAGAGCGATGAGGAGTCCCTAGAAGAAGAGACAGGGGATACACTTGGGGATTTAATCAAGCAAGCAGTTCAAGAGCAATTGGAAGAAATGACAAGCAAAAAGAATTAATTAATAGGAACCTTAAGATATGAAGATAAAGATATTAGAAAGAAACAAGATTAAAAAAAATTTTCTGAAAGAAAAATGCGGCGACTCGGCTGCGCCGATTGGAGCCATGGGAGTGCCGCCTGCTGATGATTCGGCCGAGGTTGCCGACATATCTAGTCTTTCGCCGGAAGAGGCGTTTGATGCTGGCTATGCTGCCGCTATCAATGAGATTAATGTCATGATTAGTGATATGATCCCCGGTGGAGATCCCATTGAAGCAGAAATCGGAGTTCCTGTTGCAATTGCAGATATTGAACAATTGGAAGAAGACGGGTAAAGATTGATCATCAAAATATAAATAAAACCTTGACAGCCGACGAATAATCTGCTATACTTATATAAAGTAAGGAGATTTCTATGTCGGTTTTTCGTTTATTTCTAGTTTCATTACTGGCTGCATGCTATGGCCCAGTGGGCCCTGAAATCTACTCAACACATATCTCTTGCCATTGGAACGATGGGTATGAGGATTATATGTGGATTTTTCAAGTTTGGGTCGATCACCCAGTACATCCATCGGAAGTAGATGAGGTTAGTGCTTTTCTGTATGATTATGATGGTAATATATTTACTGTTCCTATGGAATATTCGAATGCAACATTATGGAAAAATATTCCCAGACAAGAGGATACACCCCTTAATTGTGGGGAATGGTATTTCATAGATTTTGCAGCAGTAGATAAATACGGATATCATGATTATAATCGATCAAATTATTAAAAGAGGAATTTATGACAGAATTACAATTAGCTGCTGTTATTTCACAAGCCCTATATGTTGGTAATGTTTATGGTGATCACAAAGATGATAAAGATTTTGATGAGTTAGTCTTCCGAAATTATGCAAGAGGCATGCTTAACATCGTTTTGAGAAATATTTATGCAGAAAATGAAGGTGCGGTAGAGAAAGCTTTGGATGATTTCTTGGCTGGTTTTGAAATTTAAATCTACTTAGTACATATTAATAAGGATCTTATTGCACATGAAAATTACAAAACAAAGATTAAAAGAAATTGTTGCTGAAGAAATCTCTAGATTAATTGAGGTTGATAATAATATGGCCCAAATTCAGACGGCGCAACATTTAGCAGACAAAGATGTCCTAAGAAAAGGTTCAACAGCAGCAGATCAGACTGATGCTGTTAATAATGGTGGTGATGAAAATATCATCAGACAAGTAAAAAACCTTATTTCAGGATTAACTGATTCTAGAAAGCAAGAAATGATTATGCAAGTATTAGATGCAGATATCGCTGTAGAACAACCAGTTCCGGAAATTTAAATAAAAAAACGGCTTTTTGAAAAAACTCTCCATAGTTACTAATGTGAGAGTTATTCTTTTATCATTTTTTGCTTTAATTTTGTTTGGTTGTGGGCCTACGGAGCGGCCAACCGGATATACTGCAAATCCCGGACCCGATGGTTATTTGGTCGAGACATGTAAAGAAGAAGAAATTGTGGAAAATTGGTGGGCTTTTGAGACCGATAATATAATTGCTAATACTCTTGTTCCATCATATAAAGATTATTGTACGTATATACATGATGAATATATATTTATGTGGAATACAATAGAACAATATGGATATTACAATTATTCTTTCTCATGGTATTGCAAGAATGAAAATACCATGAGGATAGTAGATGTTGATTCTGGATCCGACTATAATATGAGAATATATGGTAAAATGTCCAGTGGGGATTATGCAGGTTGTTATGATGTTAAAATTAATAATGGTGCTGTTGTGATCAATGGATATGTGTGCCCTTGTGAATATAATGGGCCATAACTCCTAAAAAGAACTATTTATATTGTTAAACTATTATGGAGGGCATTATAATGTCAAAATGGAGAAAACCATTAAAGAATCAGCGTCGCTTTGATGCAAGATATTTTCTTAATGAAAGAATGGAAAGTGAGGGAGCGGAAGAGAATTCCGTTCAACAAGAGAAATTAAAGAAAGACTTCAGTGATTTTTCCTTCGACTCTTGGCTTGCAGAGGCTGCAGTGGCATTAGAAGAGGAAAATGTAGAAGAATCCCCAGAGGGTGAAGAAGAGGAAGATGCCAGCTACGGAGAGGCATTGGAAGAAGAGGAAGACCACATGGCGAAGTACTTTGACCCTCGGGATCCGAACTATATTGGAGATCGTTATACTACCCACAAGCCCGGATCCAAAAAACAAGCCCGAGTTGATGCTGCCAGTCTGGCGAAATTGAGCAAGATTCAGACGGCCGTTGATGCGGAAGATGAAAAAGCCGCTCAAGCCAAGGCCGACAGGAGAGTTCACCTCGATAAAGTTGCTGCAGTGGCGAGAGAACCAAAAGGTGCATGGCGCAGACGTCAAAATGATAAACTCGATGCAGAAGAGGCCCGTGCCAAAGGGATTAAAAAAGAATCGTGAGCAGAAAAAGGCGATCAGGATGATCGATAATCATTATGAATACAAATCAATTTAAAAAACTTATTAAAGAAAATCTCTCCGATGACAATGGATTTATGGGGTTTATTAAGGTAATACGCTCGGCTTGCGAAAGTACACAAGACATTAATGTGTGTGACATGTTAAGTCCAGACAAGATAAAAAAACTCATAAAGGCTGGAGAATTCCTCGAAATCATCTCTGTCAGACAATTCAGTTCTCAAGATATAGAATATATGACAAGATTAATTGCTGTAGCGAAAAGAGAATTCGGCTCAGATAATCAAGAAGTTCTAGATTTTGAAAGGTCAATTAAAAATATTATGAAGATAGATGGTGAAATTTCTGCTGCCGAGGAAACGGAAATGGCAATGGAGAGCCTGAAAGAGGATTTTTCCAAATTTAAATTAGATTAGCATGCTGGATCTCATTTCCTTAGATCTATTAATATTAATATTATTTGTATTATTTCTTGCAATTTCTGTATGCTTATGGTATGATCAAGAATGAGTCAAGAATCCAATCTTGTTGAGAAATTAAAGATACTAATAGAACAGCGCCAGGCTACAATATTGGCAAACAAAAAAAATATGAGAGATAATTTAAAAGAATACAAGAAAAATCTTGAATTAGATCGAAAGTTAAAAGCTGAATGTCGGACACTGCAGGAGACAATCTACCGTATTCTGAGAAAGAGATTATCGCCTGAGGAAGAAAATATAAGAAATTTGGCTATTAATCGGAATGATAACATAGTTAGCTCTGATGAAGAATAGGATTCCTAGAAAAGATATATTAATATTTATTATGAGTATTGCTATGATGACAGCTTCCTTGGTTGGAGTTATCTGTCTGACATATTTTGCAAATTGTTAATTTTAAAATATAATAAACTATTTATGATATATGGAGAGATAAAAGAAAAATGAAACTTACAAAATCTCAATTACAAAGAATTATTAAAGAGGAGCTGACCAAGGTCGTAGAAGGCGAAGCTCACAATCCACTCAATGCTCGGCGCGCCATGATGAGCGATCTGGGTGCAGAGGAAGCCACTCTTGGTGCAATCCCGCCTGAAGAGCAGCAAATGATTGTATTAAAAACACCAGAACAAGTCGAGCAAGCCAAAGCCCTGCAGGGTACTTTTGATTGGTTTGTCCAAGAATTTACACCCGAGCAGCAAGAAGCCAACGGGTGGCCACTGGCCGTTATTCGGTACGATTATAGGGATATGTAGAATGAAAATTACAAAAAAAGATTTAGGAAAAATTATTCAAGAAACCATTGATGAGGTCGTCAAAGAAGGTGAGAGGATTTATGCTCCAAGCCCTTCACCATCTCGTCGGCCGTCTCGTCGAGACAAGAAAAAAACAAAACAGTCTGGAACAACTGGTGCGCTCGACCACAGTGTCAACCACGGTGTCGACTATGAAGACCCCACTGATATGACTGATTATGGAAAAATTAAAGAGGAAGAGTATGTAGAGCTTACAGACCTCCAAACGCACATGAAAGGTATGCAAGATGCACTTTCAATTTTAAAGAAATCCTTCTTGGGACCTATAGGTCGCGACCTGACAGCGAATGATGTTGAAAAATTATTAGAATATAAAGCAGAAATTTTAAAAGAGCTTGAAACATGGGAAATGCTTGCTCGATATTATTGGAAGGATATCGTAAAATAAATGCTTATTTGGGTGGTGTCGAATTAGGCTGACTATCTAGTATATTAAGGGAGGGTGTGTCATGGAAAAAGAATGTAAATGTTGCGACTGTTGCAAGTGTGTATGTGATAAGTGCAAATGCTGCTAAATTTAATTGGGGGTGTCTAGGCATCGACGTTGTACCAGAAATGGATAGTGCAGGTGGTCCACTTCAATAAATGACCTTAAACTTATTGAATATTTGATAATTGCCAACAACAATAATCATTTTCAAGCCGTCGCTTTAGCGGCTTAGCTTGCTGGGTCTTCGCTGACCTTGTTACCCAATAGCGAATAAGCAGATGATTCTGCCGACAGATAAACATCCAAGTTGTTAATGCTTGTAAGACAACGGGAATTTAACAAGCTATTTGATTGTTTAAAAAAATAATCTAAACCTGTGAATGACTTGAAGTGGAAATTATTGCGGACGCGGGTTCGAATCCCGTCACCTCCACCATTTTATCAACAAAGTGTATAAGTAATGCTCAACAAAAAAAAATGTAAGACATATTTTGCAAATTGTTAATTTTAAAATATAATAAACTATTTATGATATATGGATTCATATAGACATATATAGGAGAGATAAAAGAAAAATGAAACTTACAACAAAACAACTAAGAAAAATCATTAAAGAAGAATTGAAAAATATCCTGGAACAGTCCGGTGATAATGAAAAGTTTGAAGTGACAGTAAAGATCCTGTCTAAGGACGGCGAGGGAGGTATGGATAAAGACTGGGAAACAGTCACCGTCAGTGCCAGCAGCGAGAAGGATGCCAAAGAGAAAGCTCTTAAAAAAGTATCTGGCAACACTTCGATTTCTTCTGTGAAAAAACTTTAACGGGGGTGTCAAGGCTTCGACGTGGTAAAATAAACGGATAGTGCAGGTGGTCGACTTCAATGAATGACCTTAAACTTATTGAAATTTTGATAATTGCCAATAACAATAATCATTTCCAAGCCGTCGCCTTAGCGGCATAGCTTGCTGGGTCTTCGCTGACCTCGTTACCCAATAGCGAATAAGCAGGTGGTTCTGCCGACAACAAAACACCCGAGTTGTTAATGCTTGTAAAACAACGGGAATTTAACAAGACATTTGATTATTTATGAAAATAATCTAAACCTGTGAACGACTTGAACTGGACATTGCTGCGGACGCGGGTTCGACTCCCGCCACCTCCACCATTTTTACTTGACAAAACGATATCAGTAGGTTATAATATTATAGAGAGGAAAAAAATGAAACCTTTAAAAATTGAACCAAAAGAAGTAGATATAATTGTGGCCTCTTTAGGAAATTCCCTTGATATCTGGGGGAAACGAATTGATAGTGGAGACTTACCAGAAGATTTTGATGATGGTATCGCCGAAAGTCTCTTTTTGGATATGCTGGCGACCTATGATAAATTTTTGGAGTTTCAAGATCAAATGTCAGCGCCCCCTAAAGATGAAATTGAGAACCTTCCAGAAAATGTTCTTCCATTCAGGACGTCCGATGACCACTAAAAAACGTAAAGATGAAAGAGAAATTTTTGAATTGACTATGGATGATTTAGATTTAGTTTGTGGTGGGATGGATTATCCCGACTTTTATAGATATCGTGAGAAAATTTTAAATAAATTCGTGTCGATCGGACATTTAGACGAAGCACTGCAAGAGTGTGGAAAAAGATCTTGTATTGACGATTTCAGGGATGTCAATGAGGTCTGGGATTGGCATAAAGGTTGGGGATAGAAGATGAAAAAAGTCTTATTATTCATCTTATCGACGGGAATAGCTTTATGTTTTTTCCTCTTTGTGCAATATCAAACAAAATCTGCGATAGTTGGCGCGCTAGAAAAAGCTACCGCTAATAGTTTAGAGTGCTGCCCGTGTAATTCGGATTAGAATACCGCGATGATAGACTTCCCCCCAAGATGCGAGCTTGGTGCACATCTTTTTCCAATTGTGATTCGTTATACCTGCTTATGGCATTATGGCATTAGCCTACAATCGCGCCGACTGCGATCCCGAGGAGCCAAACTCCTCCCGTAAAGATATAGACCTCGATTGGGGACCTAAAAAATGCAAATTCTTTTGCAAGCTCAGCTGTTTTTGTGATAATACTACTCATGATTTCTCCTTGTTCTAGCTAATAATTAGTTCTTTGAGTTTATAAAGGACGAGCTTCTTTTAGAAGAACTTCCATATCTAGACCTGCACAATCTATTTTTCTATTTGTGAAGTTATAATGGTTGCAGAATCCAGAAAATTCAAGCTTTTTACATCCGTCATGAACGGCCGTACACGGCGTCCCATCATCATTTCTAGGGAAATCTAGGGGAATTCCGTGAGCATTGCTTGTAGCCACCCACAAGGCCTTCAGGGCCTCTATTTGAGCGGGATAAAACCAAGTGAATGGCTTCAACGTTCGGCCGTGGACGGCGCCTTCATTTTGAATTGGTCTTTCGCCCAACCCGCGTTGAACTTGATTTTTTTGATATTTCAAATAATAGGCATTATTTATCTCAACACCTATACTATTTCTATTAATAGTGTTAAATCCGGCATGCCATGCTCCATGTTGGGTGTCTAATAATTGATAAATGGTGCCGTCAGCATCTAGACAAAAATGAACGGATACTTTTCTCTTGTTTAAGACGTCGGCGCAGGATTCAGCGGAAAGACAAACATCCCAATGATTAACAAACAATGTTGGTTTTCTTTCCTTTTTTCCAGAATTATTATAAAACCTGCCCGGCTTGGCGACAAGGCCGCCTGGTTCGTCCCACAGGACCACCCTATTCCACCTGATCAGGTTCTTTTTTCCATTGTGAATAATGAATTTTTCTTCATCATTACAAAAGTTCGGGAGTTTTAAAAGCGGTTCCCAAGTTTTTTGTCCCACGATACCATCATCAGTTAGGCCATTATCTTTTTGAAATCTTTTAACGACAGCTTCTGTGCTCGGTCCAAAGTCTGCATCTACTTTGGTAATATACCCCTTTTCGTTGAGCATTCTCTGGCAAAGTGCTGCCTGATGGCCCCTACTTCCTTTCTTTATCATCTTCTTCTCCGCATTCTGGTATGCTCGTGTCTCCTTCTAATTCCTCATCATTTGGGAGATCTAGAGCATCTCTGATAATCATACTATGAGATTGTGACACTTCTTTCTTTTTGATACACCCGGGTAAAATAACAAAGAGTGGTAATAAAGCTTTTAAGAATTTCATTTCATATATTCCTTGGCATGACCTTCCTTAATTAGTTTCTCATTAATATTATCGCCGGCAATAATGATCACCCCGAGGCATCTTCCATATTTTCCAACACCCCTTGATCTAACGATAAAATCGCCGCTATTTGCCTCCATAAGGGCCCGCAGAAATTCAGTCGATGCAATACCCCTTTTTTTCTCTTCGAGGTCTCTAGTACGGCTTTCCGGGGCGTCAATGCCATGTAATCGTATGCGCTTCTTTACCCATACATCGAACCCGAGATCGATTGACGCGTCAACCGTATCCCCGTCGATAACTCTAATCAGTTTTGCATTATATTCATACACAACATAAATAGTTTTAAATAAAATCAATTTTATAGTTTTATCACCATAGTTATCTATAGAAGTGGCTTGGGGGGGGTTTATATAATGTTATTAAAGAGAATACTTAGGATTGCGGTAGTGGCACTAGTTGCTTGGGTAATCTTTTCGTGCATGCTTGGGTGCAAGTCCAAAGTCGACATGCCAACATGGGACGAGTGTTCAAACGAACTTGGCCAACATCCATGTGACTTTAAAATGATGGATCAAGATGGCAAGCAAATAAATTTATATGATTATTATGGGAAAGTAATTATTTTAGATTTTAGTGCAATGTGGTGCGGACCTTGCATGCACGCTGGGGCCGATGCAGACGAAATAGTGAAGAAATTTGGAAAAGACGACGTTGTTTATATTACCGTCTTGATTGAAAATTCTTCCGGCAATGACCCAATTCAGAAAAATCTAGAAGATTGGGCAAAAGCGCTTGGTATTGAAATTAATCCCGTTCTGGCTGGAAGTAGAGAGTGGTTATCGGAATCCGGCTATCATCTGGAGTCGTGGCCTACATTCTATTTTATTAATTCTAGAATGATTATCAAAGAATATCAAAGAGGATATAATAAACATAGTGTTGAGCGCGCCGTACAAAAGTTATTGCCACAAAATACAGATACTGGAGAGTAGGCTGTGGATGGCGGCAGGCCTAAAATTGATCTTTGGTTAACCTTTTGGGGGATTTTAATAATAATTAATTTTCTCGCTACAATTATTTCTTGGTATACCGGAGATATGACTAATTATTGGTATTGTGCTATAATGTTATTATATTGTATAATTGGATTTTATTTTTCACTTCCATCCGGAGATTAGAATGAATGAGGGGCATGTTAGTTAAATATGTGGAAGATTATGCGGGATACGAGAGTATCGGGATTGTAATTGAATATAAAAGTGGATACCATTTAAGGAAATCTTGGTCTGACAAAAGAATACTTGTTGAAGAACCTTTGGTTAAGATCTACTGGCTTACTGCGCCAATAATGACACCCGAAACGGCAAAAATTTCCATTATGGGCGACCACAATAGCAATAAAGAGTCGCAGCGAAATTTGTTTGACCCAAATATAATAATAGATGAATGGCAAGAACTTACAGATGAGTGGCACTTGGCTTCCTTTTTCAAACCAATAGACTAATTATAAATAATAGCGGAGGTGATTTATTTCGCCAGAAGAAGACGATCAAATAGATAGGTTATTAAATTTGTTTGAAGAAATCATGGGTGAAACCACAACCAGCGATAAGGATCCTGTTGCGGTGCCCTACCAGATACTTGATTTTCCGGACGGGAAAAGTAGATATGTTCTAGATCCCGTCAAAAAGAAGATGGTGTGGGCAAAACACAACACCGAAGTGGTTCAAATTTCAACACCAGATAAGAATGGTAAAGTCATTGTGAAATCATCCGGTGGTGAATTTTTACATGTTCCAATTGATTATGTTAGAGATATTGGATTTAACTAACTAATTATTGTTATGAAACTCCTACTTGAAAATTGGCGAAGGTTTTTGAATGAAGGGGCCGATGCCGATGCGGCTTTCCATGGTTGGAAAATGAAGCCTACACAAATGCGCGTGTCGCCACAATGTGATACTATCCCCAACGATAATCAGTGGGAGGCAGGCGAAGCTGGTTGTCCTCAATTTACAAATGATCGGGGGATTGGTGCTGAACACGAAGATATAATAGAAGCAATTGAATTCTTAGAAAATATAAAACCACAACATTTAATAGCTTATAGTCGCGGAGGCGCAATAGCACTTGCAGCACTGCGAGACTCCCGATATTCTCCAGAAATAACATTTGTCGCACCAGCGTGGAAGCGGGGTTGGGTGGATGGAATAGAAAATCCTACTTTTTCCAATGGAGTTATTATACATGGAACACTCGATGAACTTCCTTTATGGCATAGTGCTGAATTATCTCTAAAAACAGGTATGCCATTATATGTTTTTAAGGGGCTCGGACACGTTGATATTCTCAAATATAAAAATAATCCTCGCGAAGGCCAGGAACTTACACAAAAAGAAAAAGAAAAATTGATAAATGAAAAATCTATTTGAAAATTGGCGAGAGTATATAAATAAAGACGAAGGCGCTTCTTCCCCACTCGATCTAAAGATCGGGCCGAATCAGAGAATTCTTGCACTTAGCGAGCCGTGGAAGGGATTTCCATCCAATATTCAGCAGAAGAAGGGACTTAAGCCAGATGGAGTTTGGTATGGCTGCGGCGACTCGTGGCTTAAATGGATGGCACGAGAGATGCCGCATTGGATCTCTCGCGTGAACTATGTTTGTGAGATTGAAGTAGACCATGAATTTATATATATTATCAAAGATGCAAAAAGGTTTAAAGATTTCGAAGGTGAGTTCTGGACCAGGTCGCCATGGCAAGAAAAGGCGCCGCATACGGGGCCAATCGACGGACGCTACGAAATGATTGATTGGCCATTATTGGCCAGCGTTGGTTACGATGGGATAGAGATTTGCCCATACCTTTCAGAATTCCGAATGAGTACCAGCAGGTGGTATTACCCGTGGGATGTCGCTTCGGGATGTATTTGGGATTCGGAAGCCCTAGTTGGTGAACCAAAATTATTATGGCAAAGAGACACAGAAAAAGAGGGGGAAGAAGATGAAACTCCTACTTGAAAATTGGCGACAGTATTTGAGTGAGAATAAAGATGTTTCTAACACAATATTCTTTATGAAGTCTGCTTGGGGTGTTAAAAACGATAAATGGGATCACGTAGGCTTTATTTTGCCTAATGATAGTATGAAAGATATGTCGGGTCATCGCGGTGACTTTGTAAAACCGATTATAAGTACTTGGGAAGATTTAATGAAAGACGAGAAGTTCTGGCAAAATGTAGAATCGATTCCAAATTCTCCAGAAGAAGCAGCGGAAATGGGAATTTATAAAACTATGAAATTACCACAAACAGTGGATGTTCCCGATGGGATTGTATGTAGAATAGACGATCCTGAAAAAAGATCTGAAAACTGTGGTAGTTTTGTCTTTAATGTTCTCGCCAATGCAGGCTTGGATCCTTCGTTTCTTAAGAGTGATGAATATTTAGTGGTAGGGAAGCAATTTTAATGAAACTCCTACTTGAAAATTGGCGAAGGTATATAGCAGAAGCCCACGGATTAGATACTACTTGGGATAATCTTCATATTGATGATGTTTTTAAAATTACAGGGAAAAGTTG
>Ga0080013_1000751_pt1 | contig 44977 bp, 44 predicted proteins | sample ETNvirenome_6_85_FD_69236 | JGI IMG/M metagenome (GOLD analysis project Ga0080013, IMG submission 69236) | Marine viral communities from the Pacific Ocean - ETNP_6_85 (SPADES assembly) (version 2) | ecosystem: Environmental > Aquatic > Marine > Oceanic | place: Pacific Ocean | collected 2013-06-19
GGAACTTGGGAATCCGAAGAAAGAAAATACGATAACGAACAGAGATTGTTAGAGGCTGTATGTGTCCAACACGAGATAGACCATTTGAATGGACTAACCATTATGGATAGAGAAAATAAACCAAAACCACATAGAGTATCAAAGAAGTGGGGAAGAAATGAAATTGTTATGATTACTGATGGTAAAGAAACAAAAGATTTGAAATACAAAAAAGCCAAACCACTTATAGATAGTGGTGAATGGGAAATTTATATTGGAGGCCCGATAACTTAGTGAATAAAAAATTTAAAAAAGTGTGGGATACAATGGATGATAAAACAAAAGAAGCTATAAAGTTTTTGATAAACGAATTGTCTCAAAAGAAATATCAAAAGTTAGCTGATGAGGCTATGCAGTTACAAGGTGAGGAAAAATTAATTAAAAAAATAAAAGAAAGTGGAGAATCTTAATGATAGACAAAACAATAAAACTTACAGGTGAATATCCAAGTGATTTTAAACCAGATATGATTGTAGAAGGTATACAACAATACTTTGAGTCTCATAGTCTTTATGTGGCTAGAATGATAGGTGGTTCTAAGATGGGTTATCGTACAGAACATCCAGATGATTTAATTGTATTTAATGCAAATGTATTGATACCTGATTATGGTAAGGTGTGGTATGGTGATTTAAATCTTACACAAGATTATATATTATTAAAAAGTATTGCTGAATCTCTAGATACTACATTATATATATTATGGGAAAGTGATGGAAGATTTGGTGAAGAAAGAAAATCAATTGATGAGTTGATTAAAAAGTCAGTATGGAATACTACTGATGATAAACCAACTAAAGAATGGTATATAGAAAAAACGAATAAACTATATGAGTAAAATATCAATACCATTAAGTTATGAAGAAGATATAAAATGAAAAATACAAATGACTAAAAGAAAATTTCTATCAATATTTTATTACCATCTTGGGCATAATGCTGACAGACTATTATATATGATTAGTCCTGTACCCGATTGGGTGGGTGATAAACTTGCAGACTTATACCAATGGGCAATGTGGAAATCTGTCAAGTATGATGACTTTTATGAAGTTTGGAATACAAATGACGAAATACCAACTAAAGAATGGTATAAAAAGAAAATGGATAAAAAATACAATAGAGGAAAATAATATGACACGAAAAGTCTTTATAGAAGCAAGCGGTAATTTTTCAATATATGGTGTAGTAAGATTTACAACATATATGATATCCGCAACGGCAATATATTTGGAAAATTTTCAAATAGCAGCAATAGCATTTGGGTTCGGAGCTACTTTAGGTTTCATTCGTAGATTAGCAAGGATTTGGGAATAGAACAAATGGACGAACCATTAGACCTCAATAAAAAAAGACCAGGTCCTTGGAGGAATACAATGAAAAATATTAAAGTAGGAATAGATGCATTTAATGATCTTGCTAAATCACACGATGCTCATGTTAAAGAAGTTGAGAGATTGCAAAAAGAATTGGATGAGTTAAAAAATTTAAAGTTAATAGATCAAGATGGTGAACTATTATTAGAGTGTAAGGTTGGTGATAAGTACCACCAGTTACTTTTGGAAATTGGATTGACTACGATATTAGAACGGGTATTATTTGAATATGAAAGTGGTGGAGATTTTTTGGGTTATGATGATCTTTTAAAGAATCCATCAGAATGGGAATCTGCTACAGATGAAGAGTGGACTTCGTTAGCCGAGGAAGAATGAAAGTTAATTGTCCAGAATTAGAACCAACCGGTTTTATTGTACCAGGCCATATAAAAGAAATGTATGAAAAGTTAAATAAACCGTGTCCTGATGAATATTATGTTGTAGATTTTCTTTATTGTGATGTTGGAAATGATGAACCATCAATAGTAAATCCACAAAAGGTTGTTGATTTGGAAAACTTAAAAGAACTTATTTTTCATTGGTGGGAGAATAAGGATGTTACAAAAAAATTAGATGATGGAAATGAAGTTAAGTTATTTCCAATAATGGAGGCCTAATTAGAAATGAGGTATAAAGAATCAGAATATAAAGGTCGTAATTGGTATGGTCAAACTAAAAAACAAAATAGAGACCCATATAAAAAACCAAAACAATCAATGTTTTATGAAGTGATACATTGGTTTGAAACATGGGTATTAATATTTTTAATAGCTATGGTATCATTGTTTGTATATTTAAGTCAATAATAAGTTAGGAGAAAAATGAAGAAGAAAGAAACAAGAAAAGATATACAGGCTGACTTTGAGGCTATGGATATGCTGAAAGATGAGGATTATGAGACCACTGGTGGTGACTATGGTGACATTGAGAGTAAACTTTATAAAAGAGGATAAATAAAATGAGTAAAGAATATCCAGATATTGTTGATTGGGAAGTTGGTATCAAAGAGGCTGAAAAGTGGCGAGAAAGATGGTATGTTAAGTATATCACATGGCCCATCGGTACTGCATATAGATGGCTGATAGAGTGGCCGTATCGTATTAAATATTATAGGCAACGTGGTCGTAGATGTTGGTCTGACCAAGATGCTTGGGCGATAGATTATTGGTTGGTTATGTGTTTGATTCCGATGTTAGAAAGATTAAAAGAAGAAAAACTTGGAATTCCACTATCAATGTATAATAGAAAGAAAGATGGGGTTGATAAAGATGGTATTCCAACTGATGAAGCAGATAGATTAGCAGAGCAACGATGGGATAATGTATTGGGTGAAATACTTTATGGTTTGAAGTGTGCGAAGAAACTTCAAGATATGGATTATGATTATGGAGATGAAGAATTACCAAAAAGGTTAGAAAAGAGCTCCAATCGTTCATTTATATTGATTGGAAAACATTTGTTTAATTTGTGGGATTGATGTGGGTGATGAGAAGCAAAAAGTAAAAAAGGAAATAAAAAAGAAACCAAAGAAACCTGAAAAATCTGTTTTTAATAAAAAATCTGATGCAGGAAAAGGTGACAAGCTCAGACGAGGAATCTCACAAGACGAGTGGGGAAAAAAATATGAAAAGATATTTAAATCAAAGAAAAATAAGAAACACCCGTTGGTTGATGAGATAAAAGATGCATATAAAAATACTAATAAATAAATGAAAAAAATAAAAGTAGGTGACTGGGTAAAATTACGAGTAGTGGGGTGTGAAGATCCATATCAAGTAGAAAGTATTGATGGGGATGAATATACAGTAGTTCAAAAAGAAGGTCCTTATTCACATAGAATGAAATTGAAAAAAGAAAAGTTAATTAAGATATGAAATCGCCAATTAGTAAACAAGCTTTAACATATGATGATGTCAACATCGTTCCGAAGTATTCGGAATTAGAATCTCGTGAGAATGTAAAACTTAATACAAGGTTTACTAAAAATACAGAATTAACTATTCCAATAGTTTCATCACCAATGGACACCGTAACTGAATTAGATATGGCAAAAGAAATGTTGGATTGGGGTGGAGTTGGAGTTATACATAGATTTAATACCATTGAAGAACAATCTAAGATAATGCAAAAATTACATCGTGAATGGAATAGTTTTTTCTCAATTGGGGATATGAATGAAACTAAAATACCAAAAACACTTATTGAAGCTAGAAAAGATTATTATGAAACAAATGGTAGACCTAATGATAAAGAATCACAAGAAGATTTTGATGATTATATTAAGTTTGTTAAAGATAGACTGGATATGGATAAGAGATGGAGGAAAAAACCATTATGTGCTGCAATAGGAGTTACAGGAGACTATTTAGAAAGGGCAGAAGAATTAGTTATTAATGGATGTAATGTTATACTTATAGATGTAGCGCATGGACATCACAATCTTGTAGGAGATGCAATTGGAAAAATCAAAAAAAACATATCAGGAGTTGAAGTTATTGCAGGATCAATTGCGACGAGGTACGCTGCCAAATACTTATGTGAAAAAGGAGTTGACGGAATCCGAGTTGGAGTCGGTAATGGCTCATTATGTGAAACGAGAATCAGAACCGGGGTTGGACTTCCTCAGGTTACTGCTCTTCTTGATGTGTGTTCCGTTGCTGACGATTACGATGTTCCTGTCATTGCTGACGGTGGCATTCGTAATGTTGGGGATGTGTGTAAAGGACTTGGTTGTGGAGCTGATTCAGTTATGCTCGGGTCCCTTCTCGCTGGGACAAAGGAAACGCCGGGTGATATAACAAAAGTAGGAGAATGGCCAAATGAGAGGTTATATAAAAAGTATAGAGGAAGTGCTTCTATTGACTCTAAAAGTGATAGAGGAGAGTATAATAATATTGAGGGAAACTCTAAAATTATCCCGTATAAAGGTAAAGTTAAACGGATTTTATCTGATATTCGTGATGGTCTTAGCTCGTCTTTTTCATATGTTGGCGCGAGGGATATACTGGATTTTCAATCGAAATGTGAATTCGTTAGAGTTACCCAAGCAGGAACAATTGAAGCAAAACCACATTTATTATAGGAGTGAAAATGAAAATTGGTTCGTTTAGTATTTATTGGGATCTCATTAAAATAGTTTTACTTGGGTTAGCAATATTTTTTGGTATCGGTTGTGTACTGAGTATACCAGTATGCTTATTATGGAATTGGTTGATGCCAAGTATATTTGGTTTACCGACTATTAATATTTTTGAAGCATTTGGACTATCAGTGTTAATTACGTTGTTAGCACCAAGACCATTTGGATTTGAAAATAAAAAAACAGTATCTACTGATAATGTAGATGAAAAATTAGAAGAAGTTTTAAAAAATATCACATCACAATTTAAGGCTTAGACTATTTATTTCCAAATTTGGAGATAAATATGCTTGACTTAGATTGGATAGTTAGTACTTTAAAAGAAGCTACGGAAGAAGAAAATTGGGATTTGGTAAGAGAAATAATAATTTATTTAGAAGACGGTGATGTCTTTGAACAATATAAAGAAGATGAAGATTGGTGGAAAGGCGCAGATGATTAAATATGGGGCTGAATGGTATCGACAGATGTTATTTGACAATAGAGTGCAGCAGAGATTGAGCAGGTCTTGTTACAAAAGGCTCACAAACTCAAATAGCGATAGTTCGCTAGACGGGTTGGTTATTGATTGGCACTTAGCTGTGTATGATTACCCAGCTACACCAATCGGTGATAGCCAACCGACTTACGCTTACGCATAAGTCCTTGGGTTGTTTAACACCCGAGTATAAAATAAGTTAGACAATCTTCTTCTGCAAGTGTGAAGTAAAACGGACTTGTTAGTTAAGCCTTTCTGAGTAAAGAGGTTATGGTGGGTTTGTTGGTGGACTACCAATTTGGAAACCAAACTAAGCTGTGAATGACTCTTTGAAAAAGACAGACTGGACAGGGGTTCGAATCCCCTCAGCTCCACTTAGGAAAAAATATGCCAGGAATATTATTAATACCAGCACAAGCAGCTAAAACGGCTGTGACGTTAGCATCAGTAACTGCAAAGGTTGCTGAGGCAGCTGTTGATGGTGTAACTTATGGAACATCAACGGTAGCTCTTACAAGAAATTTTGCTGTAATTACAACTAATATTAATCTTGTGTTGGCTGGAATTACGCCAGCATTTATTTCAAAAGGTATGAGAAGTCCACCCGAAGCAAAGTTAAGACCAGAAAATTGTGCTGAAGTTATTGCAAGAATAGGAAGTATTACTACATTAATAGCAACAGCAGTTACTTCAGGAGGAGTATTGACTGGAACTCCGCCACCAACACCAGCTTTTACAGCTTTTCCAGAAAATACTAAAACGTTAGTAACAAAAGCAATTAAAAATTTAGAAAATTTTATTGATGAAAAATTTATACAATCACAAACATAAAAAAATATTTGTATTTGGAAAATTATAAAAATACTTATTATTGCGGATGAAGTGTTATAGGAAACACGCTTCGATACCATCGAAGAGATGCTGGTTCGACTCCATCCATCCGCTCAAATTTGGCCAGCGTGGCTATTTAACTATTGAAAATTAACGAGAAATAAATGGGTTTTAATAATTTCTTCGATGAAGAAAAATTTGATTTCGATGCTGAACGCAAGAAGTTTATCGATAACTTAGATTATCTAAAGTCTATGTCTGTACAAGAACAAACACTTTACAAAAAATGGCAAGAGTTTAATGCTGATGTTTATTCAATGACTCAGAAAGCATCTAAATTCAAAAGAATTAATAATTCACTTTGGTGTCCTACTGATATAAATAATAAAGAACAAACCATTAAAGAAATTGAAGCATTAGAACCTTACGTTGAAATGTTAGAACAGGGTAATGCTAAAGATAATGAGACTTGGACATTAGTTCGTAAGTTGATTCATACAATGGAGTTTACTGCTAATCCTGGAAGAAATATGAAGTTCTTTGTTAAAGATAGAATAAGCGGTAAATTGTTAGGAGTTATTTGTTTAGGTTCTGATGTAACTTCATTAGGAGCTAGAGATAGATTTATTGGTTGGTCATTAGATAATAAATATAAAGATGGTAAATTGAAACATACTTCTATTGGTACAACAATATGTTGTGTTCAACCATTAGGATATAATTTTTTAGGTGGTAAATTAGTAGCCGCTTTAGTAACATCTTCAGTAGTTAGAGATGCTTGGAAAAAAACTTATGGACAAACTTTGGTAGGACTTTCAACTACATCTTTGTATGGCATACATTCTATGTACAATAGTATACCTCATTGGAAAACTTTAGGCGAATCAGTTGGTAGAGTAACATTGAAGCCAGATGATTCAACTTATGAAGTTTGGGTTGATTGGTTAAAAGAAAATCGTTCTGATGAATATAAAAAAATAAATACACAAAAAGAAGGTGTAGCAGGACCACCAACAGGAATTAAACAAAAAATTATTGGTATGATTTTTAATGTAGTCGGAGTTAAGGCTTCACAATACCAACATGGATTTAAGAGAGGTATCTTCTATGCCGATATCTATGAGAATGGTAAGGAATTTTTACGAGGTGAAATAGAAGAAAAAGATTTAAAGATGAAACAGAAGTATACTGATGATAGTGCTTACATAATGAAGTGGTGGAAACCAAAAGCTATTAGAAGATATACCAAATTATTTAATGAAGGTAGAATTAAACCAGAAAAGCTTTTCTATGGTGATATCGTAGGAAAGACTTGGAAAGAAACTAAAGAAATGTACTTAGCAGAAGTAGGTAGATAAAAAATTATACTCTAACATTGGCAGAGTATATGTTAAAGGGATTGAATCATACCATTTATTGAAATGGTTTAAATGATTGTCCTACATAATAATAGCCAAACATAGGAAAATAAACAAATGAAGAGTTCACTTAAAGTGATAAACATAAAGGATATCGAAACGATATCAAAAACAATAAATTTAAACCCAGCCTATCAGCGAGATTACATCGCACATGAGAAGAAGGGTTGGCAACAAAAACTCATTGGTAGTATTTTTAAGGGTAATCGTGTCATCCCTAATTTATACGCTAGAGTTGATAATCAGGATATGGTTATGGATGGTGGAAATAGAATAAGCGCTTTACATTCCATAACAGAAATGATAGATGGGCAACAGAGATTTAGAACCATTATGGATTTTCTCAATGACAAATTTAAATTGGACACATGTGTTGTGGTGGACTATCAGATTGAAGATGAATGTGATCTTAGTGGTATGAATTGGTCTGATGTAAAGATTAATTTTCCACAATTAGCAGAGAAGTTTCTCTCATCCGAATTAAGATTGGTATTGACTCATTCCCATAATGAAGCTGAGATAATGCAGATGTTTTGTGATTTAAATGACCTCAATGCTATGACAGAAGCTGAAAAGAGAAATGCGATAAATACTGCACCTGCTGCTTATGTTCGTGGAACTTCTCGATTAGATAATAAGTGGAAAGGTGTGAAGTTTGAACTACATGATTTATTTAAGAGGGATAGTAAATCTCTTAAATCACTCTACACTTCATTGACATTTAAGAAGATGGCTCAAGATGAGTTGTTAGCTAAGATTGCTGCCATCGTTTTGGGTATAGGTAAAGAATCTGGTATTTCAGCAAAAACTTTGAAAAATATGTATTTGAAACCTGAATATAGAAATCAATTTAGTAGTACAAAGGTCGATAAAGTTTTAGATAAGTTGTACACTATGTTGAAAAATAAGAAGTATAAGAAGAGTGTAAACTTGGGTGTTATTTTAAATTTAACTCTCATAACAAATCACATATTAAATGATAAGTCATTGAGAGTCAAACATTGGAATAAGTTTGTTGATTGGTTTTTTGTTACACACAATAGATTATTGATGGTTAGTGATAAGCAGAAGAAGATTGGTATTGAGGAGACAGCTTATCACCAAAAGACACGATTAAGTTCTGATTCAAAGGGTTTGGAAATTAGGTTACAATTTTTACTTAATGAGTTAGATAGTTGTGATGGTGTGATTGGTGTTGACCCCTTGAGAGTTATTTCAGATAGAGATTTATTTAATTTATGGTTACAAAATGATGATGGTAAAGGTAATAAGGTTTGTGAGGATTGTGGATGTACACTTCGTTTCGGTGACGCAGTGAAAGGACATATAGATGCACATTCTGCTGGTGGTGCTACCATTGTAGAGAACACCAAAGTTATCTGTCGTGATTGTAATGTGCCAGAAGTAAAGTAGGAAGGAATATGATAAAAGACATAAGTAATTTTTTAGAAGATAAGTATGAAAATAACCAATATGATTATAAAATATTGTTATATGGAAATTATACTTATAGACAAAATTTAGAAGCAGATAGTTTAGTAGAGGTATTAAGGCATGTTCTACCTTATATGAGTAAAAGATGGAACATACATTTCACTCTTTTGATTCCTGAATTTGTAAAGTCATTAAACTTTCCAAATGTAGATCAAAGAATGTATGAATTACCTACATATATTAATCAGATGCGTCAACATTTTAATACAAAACAATTTATGAATCATGTTGATTGGAGAAATAATGATTTTGATATAGTGTATTCTCATTTGCCAGAACATACTTTACAGATGGCTAATTGTTTACATAACAATTCTAATATTACACCAAAATTTATTGGGTATTCACATTGGTTTGAGGTACCTGAAAATGCTCCTTATGGTGATAGGGATGGTGTTCATAAAGATTTTCCTGCGAGAGCATTATATGAAAGTGTTGCTGGATTACTTATGATGGATGAATGTGGTGTTAATAGTGATTGGTTAAAACAACTTACAATTAAAAATGCAGCTCGCCATTGGAATGATAAAGTTATAGATAGATTACATGAAATTATTCAACCACATTATTTAGGTGTTGATAGAATCAATGTAAGAGATAAATACAAAGATAAAACGGTTGTATTTAATCATAGAGGTGCTGGTTATACAGGTTGGGAATGGTTTGTAAAGGTAGTTGATGAAATATGGGAACAAAGGCAAGATTTTAAAGTATATACTACATTGACGCAAGTAGAAAGACCTTGGAATAAAAAAGTTAATTGTGAAAGTAGAGATGAATACATGGAATTTTTAGCGTCAATGAAATTTGGTGTAGGAACATTTCAAACTTATTCTGCTTGGAGTATTTCTACTACCGATGGATTCTCTGTAGGAGTTCCTTATTTGTTGCCAAATAAACTATGCTATCCAGAAATGACAAGTGTGGTAAAGGATCCTTATCCTTTCTTATATGATAATAGAAAAGATTTTAAAAATAAATTTAATGCTATGTTAGATAATCCTATCGATTATGATACAACAACGTTAGCAAAAAATATGTTGTGGGAAGAAAGAATATCTAAATGGTTTGGTAATTGGGAAAATGTATTTAACTTAAAGGATATGAGAGAAACTGAAGGTGTTTTAAAGATTAGAGATTTTATTAAGCGTAAAGGTTTTGTAACAAAAAAACAAATAACTGATTATCTCGGTTGGGGTGTTAGAATAAAGTTTAGCGGTTACAGAAATGCTTTAAGAAAATATGATGAAATTAAATTTACTAAGAATGGTTATGAATGGAGAAGATAAATGTTAGTAACAATAGTATATAGTGAACAATTTGAATCAAATGCAAAGTCATTAAGAACAGCTGTAAAAGAAGAGTGGGACGGTGTAAAAGTAAATTTGATGGGAACGCGAAGAACTTTATATCAAATACAACTTGAAAAAGATTTGGTTTATAGTAAAGATATAGTAGAAACAAATAATAATATAATAACTTTAATAGAGGAGCGGTTATAGTAATGAAACAATTAACAGCAGAACAAATCCATGAAAATTGGGTTAAACTTATAAACTTAATTAAAGATACATTTTCAGAAGATTATCCTAATAATAGAAGAGAAAAACTTCTCAGTATGTATCAGTATTTTGAAGAAAGAATGTCAATAGCGCCAGCTAGTGGTAAAGAGGCATATCATAATGCTATGGTAGGTGGGTATGTAGAGCATGTACTGCATGTAACTGATTGCGCTATTCAACTTAAAGAGTTGTGGGAGTCTAATGGCGCTGAGATTAACTTCACCGATGAAGAACTTATCTTTGCTGCTATGCATCACGACTTAGGTAAGGTAGGTGACTTAAATCAAGATTATTATATTCCACAAGACTCCGAATGGCATCGCAAGAATAGAGGAGAAATATACACACATAATCCGAAACTTCAATATATGTCTGTTACCGACCGAGCTATTTTTCTTTTAAATCACTTCGGAATTTCTATGACACAATGGGAATACATCGGAATACGTTTAACTGATGGTTTATACGAGGAAGCAAATAAATCTTATTATATATCGTACAACCCTGATTGGGGATTAAAATCCAATATAGCGTACATACTTCATCAAGCTGATATGATGGCGACACATATTGAATCGGATGAATGGAATCGTTTAGATGAAGAATATAATACTCAACTTACAACTAATATGAAAAAAGCAGTTGAGCCTAAAACGGAAACTGAACAACCTTCGCCTAAACTAAGTCAAAAATCACAAGACCTTTTTGACGAATTATTTGGAGACAAATGATGATTTTAGAAATAAGTGTTGTAATATTATTTCTTTGGTTTTTATCTTCTTGTTATATAATTTGGAATTTAAATACTAAACAAGAAATATTAGAAACATGGATAGAAGATTTTATTCAAACAATAGAAAAAGTTAATATTGAATTAAAGCAAATAGATTATTTAGGATCCTTTGAATCTGATGATGAAACGGGAACTATATATGAACAAATAAAAACTATAATAAAACAATTAGATAAATTTAAAGGGGAACAAGAATAATGGTTACAACATCAAAATCAGGATCTACAGTAAAGGTAAAATCATCAGTTAAACCAATAGTTAAAAAGAAGAAGGCTAAAAAGAAAAATTATTATTTTCATCAAGGAACTGAAGATGCAATAATTCGTTATAATAAATCAGATAATCCTGTATTAAGAAATACAATTTATAATGAACATATTAGAGCAGCTTTTGATAAATTAGCTGAAAATATAATTCACACATTTAAGTTCTATTATTTTGATGTATCTTCAGTAGAAGTAAAGCACGAAGTAGTTTCTTTTTTAGTTTTAAATATACACAAATTTAAAGAAGGTAAAGGTAAAGCTTTTTCTTACTTTAGTATTGTAGCAAAAAACTATCTCATTTTAAATAATAATAAAAATTATAAAATGGGTAAAATACATTCTGAAATGGATGTATTAGATTATAAAAGAAATATTACTTCTGAAAAGAAAGAACTTGAAAAATCTACAGATGCTGAATTATTTATAAATGAATTGCATCGTTTTTGGAATGTTAATTTGACTAATATATTTCACAGAGATAAGGATATTAGAGTTGCTGATTCAGTGTTACATTTATTTCGTATAAAAGGAAATATAGAAAATTTTAATAAGAAAGCTTTGTATATTTTGATTCGTGAAATGACTGGTTCTAATACTCAACATATAACTCGTATAATAAATGTAATGAAGAAATTTAATAAAAGACTGTTTTTAGAATTTGATAAGGATGGTGTGGTTGATGTTAATTATACTGGATCTTTAATTAGAAATTAAAGAATAAAAAAGGGGATTTTTCAATCCCCTTTTTACTTACTCCTATATTACTTACGGAATAAACCCACCAACACCAACAAGGCGACAAGCCCAGCAAATCCGGACTCACCGAATGTGTTTATGATTGATGTCAGGTTACCAATAACGTTGACGCCAAAGACACCGGTTCCGAAAATTACTTCAGACACAGCACCTATAGCTACAAAAGACATCATTAGATGAGCTAAATCATCTACATAGCCTTTCACCATTGTTATTATTTCCTTCATGTTTTTTCTCCCGTTAGTTATTGAAAAAGGGATTTCCACCCTATATATAACTATCATATATATTAATCAAAAGTTAAAAAGTCAAATATTTATATATAACAACAATTCTAAAAAATATTATCTAATTGGAGTAAAAAATGGCTATCGATTTTGAAGTATTTGATGGTAAATCCTTATCAGATTTATTTAAAGATATTTATGACAATACACAAACTAATAAAAAACAGCTAGAAGTTTTAATGCAAGAGGTTGTTGGCTTTATAAAAGACGGCGATACAGCTGTACAGATCATTCCTATGTTAAAAGAATATTTAGAGATAAATGTAAAAAATGATGACCAGTTAGTGAAAATGGCTGCAGTTGTACAACGTATTATATCATCCGAGCAAAGAGGGGGAGTTGGAGAAGAATTTGGTTTATCTGATTCTGAAAAAGAGCAACTTATGGGTGCTTTAGAAGATGCTGCAACAGACTTACAAAAACGCTCAGATGAAATTAATGTAGATATAAAAAAAGTGAGTAATTAATGGCTTATCGTAGAAATTCTTCTATTTTAAATAGAGACATAAGTAAAACAGGATTTACTACATATGATGATGTTTATGGTATTATTAAAGATAATGTAGATGAAATATCTGAATTTTATGAACTTGAGCCAGCTATGGTTTTACAAGTTTTACTTGACCCAAAAGATTTTCCTACTATAAAAGATACAAATAATAAAAATATTCCTGATTATTCTTATTTAGGAACAATAAAGGCTAGATTTTTATATAGTCAAAGTGAAGGTGATGAAATAAGTGACTATATAAAACCGTTATCAGCACATATAACAGCTTATCCAACAAAAGGTGAAGTTGTGAATGTAGCTCGTCATGGTGGACAATATTTTTATTATCATTCTTTAAATATACGAAATCAAGTAAATATGAATCGTGTAGCTGGAGAAAGGGGTGAAGGACTAGTTTTACCACAAAGAACTAAACATAATAGAAAAATTTTGGGTCAACAAGGTGATTTAATTATAAATGGTAGATTTGGACAAGGAATAAAGTTAGGTAGTGATACTTTATATAAAAATCCAAGTATAAAAATAACAAATAGACAATGGATAGATCCTAGAAAAATATATAACAGAAGCTTTCCTCATGTACAAGATATAAATGGGGATGGTTCTTCAATCTATTTAACATCTGGTCCATTAGATTCTGAAAGCGATGTTTTAAATCCAGCTGCTGTATCCAATAAATATCCACCTACTCTTGGAGGAGTTATGGATGGAGATATGATAACTATTAATTCAGATAAAATAGTTATAAATGCAAAAGGTAGTCCAGGCGGAGCAAAGAATAACGGTGATATTCATATGTTTGCTGTAAGAAATATTAATTTAACTTCTAATTATGAAATTACTTTAGAGCCTGGAAAAAATGGTCATATACAATTGGGTGAAGTTGATGCAATAAATCCAGCTGTAAAAGGATTTGAATTAGAAGATTTATTTGAAAAATTAATTGATGCGTTAAGTGATTTTTGTAATGAAATTTCAAAACCTGAAATAGGTATAACAGAAATATCTGATGCTGCTGTAAAATTAAAAAACTTATTAATTGGAGAAGAAGATGTCGGTGGAATGAAAAACGACACTTTACCAACTATTTTTAGTAATACTGTTTTTATAGCAAATGATGGAGAATAGCTATGAGTGCGGTTTCTGATAAAATAAAAGAAGTTATAAATGATCAAATTGTCGGTACAAGAAAAAATATGGATGGAAAAGTTGATAAAGTTATTAAGGGTATGAGATCTGGAGAAGGGCAACTTGATAAGCTTGCAGAAATTGAAAGAGATATGATTACTTTAGAAGAAGTTAAACAGAAAGTAAGGGATACAGTTGATAGAGTTAAATCTATACGAACTTCTTTAAAAGCGGGTAAAGATGCATCTGAAGCTAGTAGAAAATCTTCTGTAATTGGATCTGCTTTAAATCCAGCGGCTGCAGCTATAGCACATGGGCTGGAATTTATAATTAATAAAGCTACTCAAGAAATAAAAGATATAGGAGACGCAATTAATGTTGTTCCGCCAATATTAGATAATTTAGAAAAATTTGTAGATAATACTAATCGTAAATTAGAAAAAGAAAAAAATAGAAAAGAAGCGAAAAAGCGTTTAGCAGATGAACGTAAGAATATGTTAGTTTAATATATTTATATACAAATAGGAGTTAGTTATGGCAAATACTAAAAAAATTATTTCTTTAATAAGAGAAATAGTTAGGCATGAAGTTAAAAAAGAAGTAAAGAAGATATTTATTAAAGAGAATGTTAAAGATACTTCTGTAAAATTACAGCCTAAAAAATTTAAAAAAGAAGTAAGTTACACCAAAAATCCGATGTTGAATAAAATTTTAAATGAAACAGCACAGTCTCAAGAGTTTGAAGAATATCCGACAATAAGTGGTAATCCTTATACAACTGAAAGGATGACTGAGTTAATTGGTTACAATGGAAGTTCTGTAGGCGGTGGTGATGAAATGAGAAGAAAAGCAGCTGCTATTGATACTGCTCAAGCGGCTGGTGTAGATCCAAATAATGTTCCAGAAGAAGTTATGGGAGCATTAACAAGAGATTATAGAGATGTAATGAAAGCAATAAATAAAAAGAAGAGTGTATAATGGGTGTAATTGAAAATGATTTAAATCCAAGTGTTTATATAGGGCTCAAATTACCATTGGAACACGGTAACCAAGGATTTTTTGGTAGAACGCAGAAAGCTATTGAGCAAACTAAATATAATATTAAAAATCTTTTATTAACTAAAAAAGGTGAAAGATTAGGAAATCCCACATTTGGATCAGATTTGGAAAAAGTTATTTTTGAACAAGAAGGAGATGATTTAGAAAATAGAATAGAAGAGACTATAAGATCATCTGTAAGTGAATGGCTACCTTTTGTTGGGATAGAATCCATTGAAACTAATTTTTCTGCAAATAATAGAAACGCAATTAATGTATCTATCCATTTTTCATTAGATATAGATAGCACTCAAGTAGAAAAATTATCTATGGATTTTAAAAGTCAAGAACCAAAAGAATACTTATTTGGCAGTACAATAAAGTAATTATCGGAGATAAATAATGCCATACACAGCACCAAAACAATCAGTAAAAGAAGTTAGATATTTAAATAAAGATTTTACATCCTTTAAAAGTAATTTAATTGAATTTGCTAAAGTATATTTTCCTAATGAGTATAATGATTTTAATGAATCTTCTCCTGGTATGATTTTTATTGAAATGGCAGCATATGTGGGTGATGTATTATCTTATTATATAGATAACCAATTTAAAGAAAGTCTTTTAGCATTTGCTGAAGAAAAGAAAACCGTTTATAATATGGTTCAGTCTTTAGGGTATACACCAAAATTGTCTACACCTGCTACGACAGGATTAGATGTTTTTCAAACTGTACCGGCTATAGGTGCCGGCGAAGGTGATGATTATTCTACTAAAGCAGATTTAACTTATGCTCTAGCAGTAAAATCTGGAATGGAAATAGTTTCAGATACTGGTATAAAATTTATTACACAAGAAGATTGTAATTTTAGTTTTTCAAGTTCTTATGATCCAATGGAGATAACTGTTTATGAGAGTAGTGATAATGTTCCTGTAACTTATCTTTTAAAAAAATCTGTTAAAGTTTCTAGTGGGGAAATTGCTACAGAATATTTTACTTTTAATACTGCTGAAAAGTATAGTAGAATTGCATTAGCTAATAAAAATGTAACAGAAATAACTAAAGTAACAGATAGTGATGGAAATAATTGGTATGAAGTTCCTTTCTTAGCTCAGGACACAGTATATACTGATATGACAAATATAGCAAAAAATGACGATGAATTATATACATATAGTGATCAAGCTCCATATTTACTTAAATTACTTAAAACTGCTCGTAGATTTACAACTTTTATTAGAGAAGATGGTAAAACTGAATTACGATTTGGTGCTGGAACATCAGATAGTCCTGATGAGGAAATAATTCCTAATCCAGACGAAGTTGGTTCTTCTCTTCCTGGTTCACCATCTAAATTAGGCACAGCATTTGATCCTTCAAATTTTTTAAAAACTAAAGCATATGGACAAGCACCTTCAAATACTCAATTAACTATTACATATAGATATGGTGGCGGAGTTAATCATAATGTTAGATCAAACAGTTTAAGAAATATTAATTCGATAGAAATTTCCTTAGATGAGTCTGGACTTACAACGAGCTTAGTAAACCAAACAAAGGCATCTGTAGCAGTAAATAATGTTATTCCAGGTTCTGGTGGAAAGGATGCTGAAAGTATTATAGAAGTAAAAAATAATGCTTTAGCATATTTTCAAGCTCAACAGAGAGCTGTAACTAAAGAAGATTATATTACAAGAGTCTATGCATTGCCACCTAAATATGGTAATATTGCTAAATGTTATATCGTACAAGATACACAGTTAGATAGTCAATCAGGAGCTAATTCTGATTCTAGAATTATAAATCCATTAGCATTGAATTTATATACATTGGGATTTGATGCTGGAAAGAAATTGACTACTGTAAATAAGGCTGTAAAAGAAAATATACAAACTTATTTAACTCAATTTAGAATGGTAACTGATGCAGTTAATATTAAAGATGCGTTTGTTATTAATGTTGGAATTAAATTTAATTTACTTACAAAAGTTGGTTATAATAAAGAAGAGGTTATTTTACAAGCAATACAAAAAATTAAAGATTTTTTTAATGTAGATAAATGGCAAATAGGACAACCAATTATTTTAGCAGACTTAGCTTATCAGATATCTCTTGTAGATGGGGTTTCAGCAGTTATACCACCTGAAGAAGATAATGTTGCTGGTCATCCTGTTTTAGTAACCAATAAATTTCAAGAATCAAGTGGTTATTCAGGAAATATTTATGATATTAAAGGGGCTACAAAAGATGGAATTGTTTATCCATCTTTAGATCCAAGTATATTTGAATTAAAGTATCCATCAATAGACGTTGAAGGTCGAGTTATTGGTGATTCAGCAGGAGGTAACTAATGCATTATTTTATTTTTCCAGACGCAGACACAACTATGTACCAAGCCTCAGCTAGTAGAAATACTGGACTTGACGAAATATTACAAATAGATAAAAGTATGAATGCTTCAGGAGGAAATGTTAGAGTTTCTCGTATTTTAATGAAATTTGACTTAGCTTATATTTCTCAATCAATGCACAGAGGAACTATTGCACGAGATGCAAAATTTTATTTAAATATGTATGATGCAAATCCGGTTAATATAAACTATAGTCAATCACTTTATGCCTACCCAGTTAGTCAAAGTTGGGTAGTTGGTCAAGGATTTTTAGGTGATAGCCCAGCCACACAAGAAGGAGCAAGTTGGGCTTATAGAGACGGTCTTACCGCAAAAAATTATTGGGTCAGTGGTTCTGAGACCGGCGGTACTTGGTATACATCCTCCTATAGTTCACAATCTTTTGCATATGGTACTACAGATATGAGAATGGATGTTACTCCAATTGTATCTAAATGGATGGATAAAACATATGAAAATGAAGGATTTATTATAAAAAGAAGTGGAAGTTTATCGAATACAGATACAAGTACTGATGAAGGTAGCACTGATAGATTAGGAAATTTTAAATTTTTCTCTAGTAATACTCATACAATTTATCCGCCAAAGTTAGAAGTAGAGTGGTATGATACAGTATGGAATACTGGTTCACTTAGTGCGCTTTCTTCCACACAATTAGAAGATATGGTTTTTTATATGAAAGCGTTAAGACCTGAATATAAAGAAAAATCTAAAACAAAATTTAGAGTTGTTGGAAGAGAAAGATATCCAACAAAATCATATTCGAATACTGCTTCAGAATATCTTACAGCAAAATATTTACCGAGTGGAAGTAAAGCAAATATTGGTAAAGATGGAGCTTACTATTCTATATTGGATACCCAGACAGAAGATGTTATTGTTCCTTATGGAACAGGTTCTTTAATCAGTTGTGATTCTACTGGCAACTATTTTAATTTTTGGATGAATGGGCTGCAGTCAGAAAGATATTATAAATTTGAATTTAAAGTTGTAAGTGGTAGTAATACTTCAGAGGAAACGATACAATATTTTGATGATGATTTTGTTTTTAAAGTAGTGAGATAAAAAATGCCTTATACTCAAGAGGAATTAAAAAATTCTACTTTTTATCAACAGTTGATTGACAGAGATGAACAAGAATATTTACAAAGAAAAGCCTTGTTATTAGAAAGAGCAGCAGCTTCGGGCTCAGCTGATGATGGATCTCTATTATATAAAGATCGAGAAGGTAACATTTTGCTTTTCGAAGATCCTTATACAGGTAAGTTGTATGAAGATCCGTCTTCGAAAATAATACATAATACAACAGTAAACCAATTAAAAGATAACGAAACAGTTGTTAATAGTATTCTAGATAGAAAACTGAGAGAATTGTAATGGCAAGTAAGCTTGAACGGAGAGATATAGAATTACTGAATGCTCATATTACTAAAAGAGTAGGTCAAAAACCATATGAAGATGGTTTATGGGGAACTCAAGGTAATAGAGATTTTGTTTATTTTGAAATTCTCGATAGCCAAAATAATCTTATTGAATTTAAAAATCTTTCATTGGCAGAATTTTCTGTAAATACAAATAGTAATATAGAATTTTATCCTGGAAAACATATAACAGAATTGGGATTTGATAGTGGTACTTTTAAAGTAAAATATCATTTTTTAAGAAAGTTAGCAGGAGACGATATTAGTGTTTTAGTTAGAACAAAAACAGGATTAGAAGGAGACATTTATAATAACTTATCAAACATCTATATAACAGATGACGGTAAAGTTTATATTGGTACTGAAGAACAATTTAGAGACAATGGCAATACTAATGAACAATTAGCAATTGAAGATTTAAAATATCAAATAGATGAAATTTCTCGATCTCGTAAAGAAGTTAGATTAAAAGCAAAAAATATAAATGGTGATTATATATTAGATTTTGTGGATATACAAACATCAATTAATATAACTAAAATAGATTCTGTTATTGATTTTGTAGGAAATAATAAAAATGATTCTAATGTTTTAACAATATCTCCTAATACGGGAGGTTTTTTATTTACACAAAAAATGATAGATGGTACAGTAACTGTACCAAATGTTTTTAAGGTAAATGAAATAAAGATAGCAGCAAGAACTGAAACAAATTTTATTAAAAATCCAAGTGGTGAATTATATGATACGGATAGCTTTGGTGATCCGTTAAATTTAAAAAATAAATATGAATGGGATGCTAGTTTGCACGCAGACGCAATTTCAGTAAAAAATTGGTCTTCTGGATTTAATAGTTTTGCAGGAGGTTCTACTGGAGGAACTGCTGCTGTTGGTTATCATGCTAGGTGGGTAATAGGAGAAGGTATGACGGGTGGAACTGCTATGAAGTTTCCCGATCAGAATGATATGTTTACTGACTTAGATATTTGGCCGAGTAATATACCTCATCGTTGGTTAGGTATAAGTCAACGGATGAATAATTTACAAGGACAAGGAGTTACACACGGTGATATTGTAAATGTGAGTCTTAATGTAAAAAGTACAGTTGCTGGTAAAGGAGTGCAGGTATCTCTTAGATACGCTGATGAAATGATAGTTGAAGATGATCCAACTCCGTTAAAGCCAACCGGTTATTTTGATCCAAATAGTCCAGATCCTACAGAAACAATGCCAACTCATCCTCCAACGGGTTATATGGCTAATAGTAGTGGAAATGCAACCGCAATTGAACCACAACCACCAGCTAGACTTGTAATGATACTGACTACATATAATTTAACCTTTGCTGATTTAGCAATAGGAGATACAACTGCATATTGGGGTGGAGCAGGTGCTTGGATAATAACTCAATCTTCAGGAGGAGCAAATCCAGTTTTTGTATGGAGCCCAAATTTAACTGAAAGTACAATGGAAGGTACATTAAGTAATGGCGGAGAATGGGAGTGGGATGGAAGTGCGTGGGTAATACATGGTAATACAAATAGTCCATCACCTCCTGTAGGATCAGTAAATCCTTTAGAATGGCCCGATGCAATAAATAGCCACCCATATCAATTAGAAGGTCAAGGTTCTCCTTTATTTAGAAGAGATACCACTCGGGGATTAAATAGTGGGTGGCAAACTGGTACTCAGACAGGGGATAATGGAATATTAATTAAAGATGATCTAGTCTGGATCACTGAATGGGAATATACAACTGATTATAATAAAATACAATTACATGCTTTTGATGATTATTTTATAGGCACAAGAGATGTAATATTAGACAATGGCAGTACTTTATATGAAGACATTTTTGCTAACGGTTTTATACAAAGTATTACAAGAGTTCCAGAGGGCGGGAATGATGGTATAAAAAGTAGTTGGTTTTTGATATTTTATAATAATGGAGATATAGATGAAAATAGTGGCGTAAGTACTATTGAGTCAAATAAATATTTTTATATAAAAACTAATGTAGGTGTACAAACAAGACAGGGTTTACAAGTTCAACTTTTGAAGGATTTAGATTCAGCATTTAATGATGCAGTTATAGATAATAATAATAAAATGGAATGGTCTTTTAAAAATGGAGATAGTTCGGGCACTCTTAAATATTATGCTTTCATAGGAGATCTATATTGGAGACTTACAGACGGTGATAATGGTGGTGATTTAATAGACGGTGGTTTTGATTCTGGTTACCCGCAGAATAGGTCTGATAACTTTGCTGGATTACCTTCAGAACCAGACGTAATGTTTCCAAAACGTGGTTGGTCAAGATATAATACTATTGTGGGTGATCAAGTTTATAGATTTAAGTCATCTGCTGGTGATGGAATAGAAGGAGGTTGGCCAAAGGATATTAATTTAAAATTTTATGGGGTTGGTGAACGAGGAACAAATGGTGCTGAATTAGTTGTGGGAAGTAGAAATTCATCAGCTACAAATTATAATTCTAATGCTATTTATGATGACGGTTCTTCAGAATTTGATTTTGATCCTAATCCATTAAAAATAGGATTTTCTACTGCTAATTTTGAAGATTACCCCATAGGATCAAATAGTGCTGGCAATGGATTATGGACTTGGGATGGACAACAATGGAATAGTACTGGATTAATGCCTCCAAGATTTCATTATACATCACCGAATATTACTAGGAGACAAGCATTACCTACTATTGCTGGTGAATGGCAAAAAATTAATTTAGAAATAGAAATTCCTGATGATTGGAAATTAGATCAAAAATGGTATTTATATATTTATGGTCAAGCTTCTAGTGGAGGACCAGTTGGAGTTCATGGTGTAACTTGGGTAGACGATCTTTTTATGGACTTTACATTAAGAGATCAATCTATTACTCAAGATGTTTTTAAACCTTTTACCGCTCAAATTGCAAGTGTGAGTACAGATGGGAAGACCATTACAGTAAGTAGAAATTTTAAACAAAATGCTATAGATATAGGAGTAGATGACGAAGATCCAGAAACAGAATATTATGATATAAGTAATCCAGGAACTTTTCCTGCATTTCAAGTATCTTATTTAAATTTAAATCCAATGGATTTAAGAACTTATCTTAAATTTGATAATAATTTATTTTTAACTACGAATTTTAAGCAAGATAAAATATCAGTTGAAAATTATCCACACTCAGTTGTTTATAAATTATATAAACCTTTACCAAATGATTTTAAAAAATTCGATGAGTGTATTATTGTAAAGGAAATGGCAAATCCTTTAGAAGAAACTATAAAAATAATTGATTTTGTTCCTGAAGAAACTGGTAAATTAGTTTTAAAATCGCCAGATTTAAAAAATGTCGAAAGTCCAATCCAAGCAAGAACAACTGATTTTAAAACTGAAACTGATATTTTAACAGATGATGCTATAATATCTACAGAATTAAGAAATGAATTTTTAAGTCAGAGTATCGACAGTGTAGAACTTAATACAGATTACTCACGGTATGAAAATTTTGTAAATTTTAGTTCAGCTGAAAAACGAATAAGGAATTTTAAATATAAATTAGAATTAATTGAAGATTACAGAACTATAAGTTCATCTTATATTGGTGTAAGCGGATCATCCTCTGATTTAAATAAGTGGAATACAAAAATACACGATATCAAAAATAATCTTGATTCATTTGAAAAATATATGTATTTTGAAAGTTCTTCTTATGTCAGCAGTTCTTTAGGAATATTTCACGATAATTCATGGCCAGTAGCTGGTGGGAGTGGTACACTAAACAGTCCTTATATTTTTTCTCATACAACATCATCTCAAGCAACTACGTGGTTTTCTAATGCTATGATTAGTTCTTCTAATTATGATACGGAAAATTTAAATAAATTAAGTAATTTATTACCCGAGTATATAAAAGAAGATCCTGAAAATCAAGTCTACTTAGATTTTACTGATATGGTAGCACAGCATTTTGATAATATATGGATTTATATAAATTCTATTACTGATACTTTTGATAGAAGAGAAAAGTTAACAGAAGGTATATCAAAAGATTTATTGAGAAGTGTAGCTAAATCTTTAGGTTGGAATTTAAATGATGGAAAAGATTTAGTTCCGCTAACAAAATTTGCTTTAGGAAAAGAAGTTACTGGCTCAGCATATTCAGATTATTCTACTGTATCAGAAAGGGATTTATCACGTGAAATTTGGAGTCGTATTATAAATAATATGCCGTTCTTCTTAAAGAACAAAGGAACTATTAGAGCATTAAAAGGACTCATAAATATTTATGGCATTCCATCAACTATTTTAAGAGTAAAAGAATATGGTGGACCTGATGTTCCTGATAGTGAAACTCCACAATTTGAAATTACACGAAAATTTACAAAAGCTTTAGATTTTAGAGGTTTTCAAAGTGTAAAAACTGCGTGGAGTAATGATATTGATTCGGGTAGAAAACCAGATACAATTGAGTTTAGATTTAGAGCAGTTAGTAGTTCTAATCAAATACTTGTTCAAAAAGAAGATGATAATAATCAAGATTGGTATATTAGATTGAAAGATAACGATTCAACTGATAACTATGGTTTTGTTTCCTTTATGCTATCTGGTTCACAAGTTGGTGCTTCACTTGGACAATACAAAGAAGTGTCATCATCAGCTTTACCTATATACGATGGTGATTTCTATTCTGTAATGGTTCGGAGGATGTCTGGCAGTGATGATGCAAATATTTCACAATCTTATGAATTGAATGTAGGTAAATACGATTCAAGTAGAAGTAAGATACATCTATACAGCTCTACAACGATGGATGTTACACATGCTGCTTCATCATCATTTAGTAATGCTTGGACGGGAAGTGGAGAGATATATATTGGTGGAAGTGGATCCGCTGGAGTATCTGATGTCGGGTCTGCATTTACTGGATCTATAATGGAATACAGACATTGGACAGAAACATTAAATACAGGTTCATTTAAAAATCATATAGGTAATCCAAAAGCATATGATGGAAATACAGTTTCGTCTTCTTATAATAATTTAGTATTAAGATATTCATTTGATGATAATAAAGATTTAAGTTCTGATACAGAAGGTATTCGTGATGTTAGTTCAAATCAGACTACTACTTATTCTGGTTCTCATAGTGGATTTTCAGGAAACTTTTTTAGAAGTGTTGTAGATGAATTGAAATCATTTATACCAAGTATAGGTGCATTAAGAAGAACAACTAATAAGATTAGACTTGAAAGTAATTCAATTAAACCTGGACAGCATTTACAGCCAGATAGAAGAGCAACTGTGAGCGCCTATGATAGTGCACCAATTGATTTAAATAAAGTTGGTATATTCTTTGCACCTACAGATGTTATAAACAATGATATAATAAATTCTGTAGCTAACTTGAATTTTGATAACTATTTAGGAGATCCAAGAGATAAATTGAAATTAAATTATAGAGGACTAAATTATGTTGCAGATAATTATTGGAAGAAATATACATCTCCAAATAATTTTTGGGATTATATCAGACTCATTAAATATTATGATCAATCATTATATCCACAGTTAAGAAAAATGATTCCTGCTAGAACAAAGGCGGATATTGGTTTGTTAATAGAACCTAATATTTTTGAAAGACCAAAAGTTATTATGGGAAGAGATCCAGATATCAGAACGCCATATTATAGTTCTTCTATAAATATTGGAAATATGGTAGATGGTTTAATACAAATTACATCATCATATAATCATGATAGAAATGTAGTTAGAAGTTTTAATGCATATGATGCTGATATTAGAGTTTATAGCTATGAAACGGGATCTATGATGTCTTCAAGTGGAGCATATTTATTATATGAAGCAAGTAGTTCAGAGGCTAGAGATAGATTTCTTGAAAGAAGTTTATGGCAGAGACTTAGTAGGGGAGATAAATATTATTCTAACGTAACGATGTCATTTGGCGATACTATATCTGGTTCTAGAGAAGTTTTACAGCCGGCGGTATCTGGCTCTAGAATATATGGTAGAAATCAAAAGTTGATGTCATTTTATTCATCATCTTTAAGTGCTTCTTTAGAAATTGCATATTCTTCATCTTATTATAATGTAGATTTAGATAATTTAGTAGAACATAATACTGCATTATTTAATAGAACTTATGGTGGATCTAAAAACGTTCTTAAAACTTCAGCTGATCGTAAGTCTCCGGTAGAAGTAATAATTACAGCTCCTACAAAGTTAGTAACTACGAAAACTGGAGATTCAACATTAACAACTGGAGAAGGAATAGTTTCAGATTTTAAAGAAAGAGATGAAAGAAAAGAAAAACTTCCTGAAAAATTACAACTTCCCAGAGAGCTTACAGAAGGATTCATATTGGGACCAAAAGGCGAATTGCCTAGTTTTCCTAAAATGTTACTTGATGAAAATGGTGTACTACTCCCTGAAGTTGTAGAGGAAATAAAAGAACGCGAAATACCTATTAAAAAATTAAGAGGATTAAAAGGATTGAGAGAAGCTAAACGTCTTGTGGAAGATGTAGTAGAAACAGATGCTGATAGAAAAAAGAAACTTGTAGAAAAACGTAAAGCTGAAGGTCGGCCAAAACGAAAAACGAAACGTAAGGCGGGTACTGCAAAACCAAAAAAGAAAACTGAGAGGAAAGAAACTAAACCTTTACAAAAACGTATAAAAAACCCTGTATATAAGAAAAAGGTAACGCCTCCAGTAAAACGTCGTGGTAAAACTTCTCCAAAAAAACGGGGTGGTAAAGGTCGTAAATAAAAAGTAATAAAAATTAGAAAGAATGATATTTATATATGAGTTATATCATACAATCTAAATTTAAAAGTATTAGGAGCTAATTATGGGATTTTTAAACAATACAACTGTTACTGTAGATGCTATATTAACAAAAAAAGGTCGTGAATTGTTGGCACAAGGAACAGATGAATTTAATATTACTAAATTTGCTTTAGCGGATGATGAGGTAGATTATAACTTGTGGGATGTAACACATCCTAATGGTACGGATTACTATGGAAAGGTAATTGAAAATATGCCATTGTTGGAAGCAATACCTGATGAGAATCATGTTATGAGGTATAAATTAATAAGTTTACCTAAAAATACTATTAAAATGCCTGTTATTTCTGTTGCGCCTGGATCTATAACATTTGGTGCTGCGGGTGGACTATCACAGCCTCCATCGGAAGTAAATGTAAATACAGCAAATGTTGCTGATTCTTCTTATACATTTATATTACATGATCAATCGGTATGTACTATGACAGTAACAGTGGCTGCTGGAGAAGGAGTTGGAACAACAACCCCATTTTTCTTAGGGGAAGATGATGCACCTAACAGTTTAACCCTTTCGGCTAAAAAAGTACAAATTGGCGTTGGTAGTGGTGTAAGTGCGCCTAAGGCTACTCAACTTACAATAGTAGGAAATGACACAGGAGCTACTACTTCTATTACAATAACTAATAATGTAACATTAAATTCCTTGATTAAAGGTGCAGGGGCGGCGTAGAGTAGCTAAATAATTGGAGAAATAAGATATGTCTATATATAAAGATTTTAATATTGAAGACGCAGGAAGTCCTTTATCAAGTGATATAGTAACAAATGTTAGAGATACCGTTTCGTCTGGAATGTGGGAAAATGGTAGTGGTACATTATCAGCATTTTATACATCATCTACACAATCAGGAAGTAGTGGAGCTCATTATTTAGATGTTTACGGTACAAATCCCCAAAGTGATAGTACAGCTCAAGCACAGTTTTCTATAGCATACGGAGATGTTAATGGTAGTGGATCATTAGGTAAAAAAGGAGTGGATGGGAATCGTGCTTCAGCAGCAATTTATAGACAATTATCAAATGTTCTTTTAGGACCAACTGAAGAAAAATTTACTTTTGCTGGATCGGGTGGTAATATTAAGCCTAACTTTGTTTTTGCTATATCTGCTGCTAGACAACAACTTCGTGAAAAGATGGATCCCGGTAATTGGGAACTTCATATTAGTGGTAGTACTGAAGCAGAACTTTATAAGTTTATAGATGACAGTGGTGCTACTACATCTCCAGAAGTTAATCAAGGTGGTAGAGTTTTTAATGTTGTTAGTGGTTCAATTTCAAGTGGAATAGCGGACACTGATACAGAAGCTGCTGATCAACCTGGCGGTGGGTATGGATTATTTTATCCAGATCTGGGAATAATAGTTTTTAATGGTCCCATATTAAACACCTCAGCTTCATTTATTGCTCAATCAGGTTCGAATGTTAATGGTGCTAATAATGATATCTTTTATGATAGAATAAAAGTTGCTGGAAAATTTCAATCTCGTAGAGAAGAAGTAATTACTTCACAACATTATTTTTGTAGAGTTCCAAATAAAGAATTTAATTTTAGTTCAAATCCTACTTTCACTTCTGGATCAGATGGTTCTTTTACTAATGCAACTTTTTTCAAAAATCCTAAAACTTTTATAACTCAAGTTGGATTATATAATGACAATAATGAATTGTTGGCTATTGCTAAATTGAGTAAACCATTATTAAAATCTTATTCTCGAGAAGCTATTATCAAAGTCAAATTAGATTTCTAAACTTGGGAGAAATAGGTCATGTTAAAAAGACTCGACCCAAGAGATATCAACGTAACACCATTTAAAGTATACAAAGAATTTACTGTAACTAATGTAGATAGTGGAAGTAATATATATGGGTTTAGAGCAATCAGTTCAAGCCTATATAGTTTTGATCCAAATACTGCTACAAAAACGACTTTTGAATCTGCTAGTTTTTATCACATACCTACTTGGTTTATGATTAATAAAATGTATTATAGACAACGCGGGTCTGGAATTGAAAGGACAGTTGGAACTTTAAATCCATTTAACAATTTTGGTCAAAATTCTAACAAACAATATCGTCTTTTACATGCTTCAGCATCAATAATATCTGTATCAAAAAATTTGTTTGGTGAGAGAATAAGACCAAAATCAATAACTTTAACAGACGACAGTACTCCTGAAACAGTTACTATAGTTGATGATGGTAATGGAAATTTGTATGATAATAGTAGTACTGTTCGTTCTGCTAGTTTCGCTACATTTGCAAGTCATAGTTTTGCTGACGAATACAAATATAAAGCTACAGGAAGTTTTGTAGGCAATGTATTTTATGAACATGGATTATTAGTTACTACTAATACAGGATCAAGATATGTAGATGTAGGAACAGGAACTAGTACTGATGGATTTAGTTTAAGGTATAAAGCACAGACTACAATAAGAGAACATTCATATACTTGTATAATAGGTCCAAATGAGTATAATTCTACTACAAATATTTCTACAACTCTAAATAAAAGTGGAAGTATAAATGTTTCTGGATCTGAATCTTGGAAGTTATTTCCACCAGGACATGCAACTGCTAAATCTGGTTCATATAAACATTCTTATGAACAAGCAGATAGTTATGAAAATTTTGTTACACACTCTCAATTTGCACCTTATGTTACTAAAGTTGGGTTGTATAATGATTTTAATGATTTAATTGCTATAGGGCAGTTATCACATCCTATAAAAAATGATAAAGATCTATCATTAGGTATAGTAGTAAGGTTTGATGCATAATGGGTAAGTTTAAAAAATTAATGGAAATAACTTCTAATATAGGTGGGTACACTTGCGATGAGGGTGAACCTGATACAGGATTTATCAGAGGTGATAAAAAAAGAACTTTAGGTACATTAGCAGGTAAACCTGAACCATGGTTTGTTAGAGGTGGTTATATACAAATGCTTTTTCCAAAAGCAGATTACATTTATGGTAAAGGTGAAGAAGAACAATATGCTGTTAGAAAAACTGCATATGTTGCCAAGATAGATAAACAATTTGAAGCAGAATTTCAAAAATGGGAAAATTGGATACCTGAAAAAGATTTTGAAGAACAAAATTCAGTAGAGTTAGATGAAAATTCTCATTATAGAAAAGCTATGAAATATTTTTTGATGGAAAGAGTAGATTATATAGAAACTGCAAAGAGATTAGTTAAAAAGTATAAACTTAAATCTAAAGTTAAAATAATTACTGGTAAGAATTCAGGAGAATATGTTCCTGAAACGGATACTATTACACTTAGACCATCTTATAAATCTATGAGAGAGTTTTTAATGTCTGTACTGCATGAAATTAAACATGCTAAAGATGCATATAGATTAGGAGTTAAAAAATTTGTGAAGAAATACACTCAAGCAGGAACAATGGCTGCTTATGACGGTTTAGATCCCCACGATGATAATAAGTGGGAAGAGAAAGCTGAACGATTTGCAGAAAAAGAAGTAAAAAAATATTTGAATAAGAAATAATTTCTGTATATATATTATTAACTAATGTTAACATTAATTGGTTTTAAAAAAGTCTTTAGGTTTTTTTCCAATACCTTTCTGCCTTGTTTAAAGTAATCTCAATTAAGTATTAACAAGTAAAACAAGTATAAATAACAAGTATAAAGTATGAAATCAAGAAGTGCCAAGAATAAAGGCAAAAGACTTCAAAATAGTTTCAGAGATCTTTTATTAGAGACATTCACACAATTAGAACCCGATGATATTCGTTCAGCGATAATGGGAGAATCGGGAGAAGATATCAAATTATCACCTGCCGCTAGAAAATTCATTCCTTATTCATTTGAGTGTAAAAATCAAGAAAAACTAAATATATGGGAAGCTCTTTCTCAAGCAGAAGAAAATGCTGGTGATTACGATTCTGTAGTTATATTTAAAAGAAATAGGTCTGAGACTTATGCTGTAATTACAGTTAAAAAATTTATAGAATTGATAGATGAAAATAGTAAATCTTCTAAATAGAGTAATAGGGAATAATGGTAGGCTTTTAAAGAAAGCCAATGAATATATGTATTGGTCTCCTTTTATCTCACATCACAAACCTAAACTTCAAATAAACATAAAAACTCAAAAGTGGCATTGTTGGGTTTCAAATCAAGGTGGTCATAATTTATTTCAGTTATTTAAAAAATTAAAAGCAAATAAAGAACAATTTGATGAACTTCGTGATATCTTGGGTACAAGTTCATATCGAAATTATAAAAGTGATAATTCTAAAAAAGAAGGAAAAGTGGAATTACCAAAAGAATTTTTATCTTTAACTTATAAATATCCATCTCCTGTATATAAACATGCAATGTTTTATTTATCTAAAAGAGGGATCACATATGAGGATATATTAAAATACAACATTGGTTACTGTGATCAAGGACTTTATAGTAATAGAATTATTATTCCATCGTATAGTGAAGATGGACAGTTAAATTTTTTTGTGGGTAGGGACATATTTGAAAGTAAAATGAAATACAGAAATTCACCAACACCGAAAGATGTTGTTGGGTTTGAGTTATTTATAAATTGGGATGAACCTATTGTGCTATGTGAAGGTGTTTTTGATGCGATTGCTATTAAAAGAAATGCTATACCTTTATTTGGTAAAACAGTTCCTAAGTTATTGATGAAGAAAATTTATGAAAACTTGGTAAAGTCTATATATATATTATTAGATAGAGATGCGATAAAGGATTCTATTAAGATGATAGATGATTTTATGAAAAATGGGATTGATGTTTATTTCGTTAATATTAAAGAAGGTGATCCTTCTGATATAGGGTTTATAAAGACTATTAATCTCATAAAAGAAACAAAGCAAACTTCTTTTTCTGATTTAATGAGGATGAGATTGGATGGTAAAAAAAGAAAATATATGGAAATTTAATGTTGATGATTGGAAAATTCATTTTGATGATAAAGAACTCATGGATAAAGTTTGCGATAAATTTAATCTGGAACCAGCTAATACTGTATATTATGAGCAAGGTGTTCTCTCCGAAGCGACATCTTGGGACATTATAGTGCCAGATGATAAAATTGAAGAAGTTAAAAAATTCCTAAAGGATAAAGTTTGATTAAAGAAAATGTTGTAAAAGTACCTTTTCGCAAATTAAAATACATTCACCACATTTCTGATATTCAAATTCGCAATCTTAAGCGACACAAAGAATATGAAGAAGTATTTGATCGCACATACGAAGAAGTAAAAAAGTACAAAGATAATTCTGTAGCATATATTGGTGGAGATATAGCTCATTCAAAAACTGAAATGTCGCCAGAGTTAGTTGATCAATTGTCAAGGTTATTTAAGAATTTAGCAGATATATGTCCAACTATTATTATTGCGGGAAATCACGATTGTAATCTAAACAATCGTTCTCGGCTGGATGTATTGTCACCTATAGTCAATAATTTACAGCATCCAAATTTACACTATTTAAAGCATAGCGGAGTATATAAATGTGCTGATGTTAAATTTGTAGTGTGGGATGTGTGGGAAAAGGAAGATGATTATATTGAAGCAAAGGATGTAGATGGAAATACAAAGATAGTTTTATTTCATGGAACTGTAGATAAATCTGAAACTGATATGGGATATTATTTACCATCTGATGTAAAAATATCTAAGTTTAAAGGTTATGATATGGGGTTGCTGGGTGATATTCATAAACGTCAGCATTTGAATCGGAAGAAAACTATATCATATTGTGGTTCATTAGTTCAGCAAAATCATGGTGAGGGTTTAGATCATGGTTATTTGTTGTGGGATGTTTTAAAACGAAAGTCTACATATATTCCTATTCAAAATGATTATGGGTATTATACATTAGATATTGAAGATGGTAAAGTTCCTGATGCACCTGACATGCCTAAAAAAGCTCGGTTGAGAATTAGAGTATCTAATACTAGTGCATCAAAATTAAAAAAAGCTTTAACATTAATTCATAGTAAATATGGAATTAAAGAAGTATCTGTAACAAAAACTGATTCACTTTATTTAAATGAAAAAGTAAGAGGTCAACAAATAGCAATTGGTAATATTAGTGATCCTGATTACCAATATGGTTTGATAGATGAGTATTTAAAACAGAATTATTTTGTAGATGATGCTACTCTTATTGATATTAAAACTATAAATGAAGAATTGAATGGTAGGTTACCAGAAGAAGAAGTAAATAGGGGTGTAGTTTGGCATATTAAGAAATTTGAATTTGATAATATGTTTAGTTATGGAGAGAAAAATGTAGTAGATTTCACTAAACTGAATGGAATCATTGGATTGTTTGCTCCAAACGCTGCTGGTAAATCTGCATTGTTGGATGCTCTTTCATTTTGTTTATTTGATACATCTTCTCGAGCATTTAAAGCTGTTAATGTTCTTAATAATAAAAAAGATAGTTTTAAATGTAAAGCAACTATAGAGGTTGAAGGAAGAGAGTATTTTATTGAACGAACTGGCAAAAGATTGAAAAATGGCCATGTAAAAGTTAATGTAGATTTTTATACTTATGATGATAGTGCTGAAAAAATTTCTATGAATGGAGATCAACGTAGAAGTACCGATGTTAATATTCGTAAGGTTATTGGAACATATGATGATTTTATTATGACTGCTCTTTCACTCCAAACAAACTCTACAGTATTCATAGATAAAACTCAAAGAGAAAGAAAAGATTTACTCGCACAATTTATGGGTATTGGAGTGTTTGATCAATTATATACTATGGCTGCTGATGAGATACATGATGTACATTCTTTACTTAAATCTTTTAGAGATAATAATTATGATACGGAGTTAGCAAATATAAAAGATGTATTGACTGAAGAAAGGAAAAAATCAAGAGAGTTGACTGCTAATAAAAAGGAAATGGTAGATAAAAAGAAATCTACAGATGCTAAAATTATTAGTCTAACTAAACAACTTAGGAAGGTAGAAGAGACTGCTGACATTGAAGAATTAGAGAATAACAAGACAAGTTTAAAGATAAACCTTAATAAAGTAGATGAAAAAGTTGGAGAGCTAAAAAAGTTTTCTGAACAATATATAGTTGAAGAAAGAGAATTAGAAGAAGCAATAACTTTATATAAGAAAAATGAGATTGATAAAAAATATTCTCAATTGGAACAATATAAACTTGAAAAGAAAAATAATCAAATTGAAATAGATAAATTAAAAATTGAAGTTAAGAATAAATTAGATAAGATTGAAAAACTTGGAAATTTGGATTACGATCCAAAGTGTAAATTTTGTATGAGTAATCCTTTTACACTTGATGCTATGGAAACTAAAAGAAGATTAAATGATGATAAAGCATTAGCAGATAAATTTGTAAAGGAATCTGATAGTTTAGTTAGTACAATAAATAATTTATCACATATTACCTTACACAAAGAACAAATGGATGAGTGTATAAACCAGTTAAGTTTGGTTACTTCGAATATTAGTAAAGTAGATAGTCAAAGTCAATTAATTGTAGAGAAGAAAAAGAATTTGATAAGTCAACTATCAATTGTGGAGGATAAAATTAACTTATACCATGAACAAGAAAAAGATATTGTATTTAATCAAGATCTACAAAAAGATATAAATGATTCGCAAGGAAGATCAGATTGGTTAGAAATAGAGATAGAAGCAGTTGATACTAAGCTCACTACAGTAAATGGTGAAGTGAAAGTTTTAGAAACAAATCGTAGGAATATTTTATCTAATATAAAAAAAGTTGAAAAGTTAGAAGGTAAATATTCTGCTTATCAATATTATATGGATGCTATTAAAAGAGATGGTATACCATATGAATTAATAACTAAAGCTATACCAACTATTGAAGGTGCAGTAAATGATATCCTTTCACAGATTGTAGACTTTTCTATGGTATTAGAAATGGATGGAAAAAATATCAACTGTTATATAGTATATGATGATGACAATGTATGGCCTCTTGAATTAAGTAGCGGTATGGAACGATTTATCTCATCCCTGGCTATGCGTGTGGGATTAGTAAATGTAAGTAATTTGCCAGCAGCTAACTTTCTTGCAATAGATGAGGGTTGGGGAACAATGGATTCAGATAATCTTAATTCTGTTTATAACTTATTTCAATATTTAAAATCACAATTCCAATTCACTATGATTGTATCTCATATCGATTCGATGAGAGATGCTGTAGATACGTTACTTGAAATTAAAAAAGAGAATAGTTTTTCTAACGTTTCGTTTGACTAGAGTATAATAAATTTTTAGGTTTTTCAGCGCCCCTTTTTAATTGTAAAATATGGTTTGCTAATACAGCTGACATTGTTTTATATTCTTCTTTACAATAAAGTCTGAACCAAGACATTAAATCCTTTTCTATCGTAAAGGATACTTTCTCTTTCATACCGACATTCTCCATACATTATCTATATTATAAGTATTAAATTTATAAATTTTAATATTTATTAATGATTAATCAATTAGGAACTTTTTATGGGCGTTGTAAAACGATTTAATAGACTACTTGGTCTTGATACAGTAGATGTATTGATAGATGAGGTAGATACTTCAAGGCATATAATCATTACAGATATGCCCGAAAGTTTACCTCAAGGAAAAAGTTCATTTCTTATAGAAGTTTCTCCGTATATGAGGGATGGTATAGAGCTTCAGATTGATTTTATTGATTCTCGAGGTAATAGTATTTATACTGAACCTATTATGGATTACTTGGAAGGTTCTTCAAGAACAGTATCGGTAGATATTTATGAAGATACCGAACCTGGAATAGCCACTTTAATTATAGTAGGTGAATTAGCAACTGTTCCATTAGATCCTGGATCATTTAGTGATATTGAAGATGTACCACAAGAATGGGTTGGTGTTTATAATGTTCGACTTACTCGTGAAGTAATTATAAATTCAGCTGCAGTAAATACTCAACCGATAAAATTCTTTACTGTTCCAAGACTTACTGCTACTGAATTAAGATTTGGTTCTATGATTAGAGAAGATAGGGAAACGAATGTAACTTCATCCGTTTTTGAAGTAACCGGAACGCCGGCTTCAGGAAAAGAATTTTCTGAATTTCCATCGGCAACGGATCAAAATACTTCCCAACAAAATTCTTCAGGGCAAGGGGCTGGAACAACTAATTCTACAACAACAACTCAACAAAATCCTCCCACCGGAAAAGTTTTTGGTAAAGGTGATGCAACGGATATAGATGCTAAGAAAAGAGCTACTAAAAAGAAAAGTGTGAGAGGAAGTAGTAAGAGTAAAAGAGGAAGAAGTCGTAAACGAAGAAGGTCTCCAGTTCAATATCCATATACCTTTGCTATATCTTCAGGAAGCCATACTTTTACTACAGAACAAATTGGTGGAAATATAGTCTTTTCAGGTAGTTTAGATGATATATATGATGAACAGGTGTTAGACGCTGCTGGATTTGATGACGCGAACACAATAGTTTCTACGCAAATTGTATTCCCTTCACAATCAGGATTTCCAACATATTTTACAGCTTCTATTTCTGATTTAGAAAATAGTGTTACAGCATATGCAGCAGTTCCGTTTACGAAACAAAATTCAGCAGGTGATTATATTATCATGCCATTGAAAGGTTATGGCAGTGTTCACTATGAAATAGAACCTTCTGCTTCTTATAGCTTGGTAAATTTGGTTTCTTATGCTGACGTAAAATTAACTCATTTAAGAACATTTTCAGGAGATGTATTTAAAGCAAAAGTTTATGTTAGAGCTGAAGGATCTTTCGATGATTTTAAATTATTAGCAGAAGTTCCATTAGAATCTCCTGAATTGATGGTAAATAATGATTCAGTTGGAATTGGAGAACGAACAGGTTATTTTGTTTCTGAAGATGATAAGGATACTTATTGGGATGTATTTGGAAGTACGAATGGTCTTTCTACAGCTACAAGTACAACTACAGCATCGTTTGATAATGATACACTATTAGATTCGATACAAATATCAGGAAGTATTTCTGAATTTACAGATCAAATAAGATTTCAATTAAAAGATGCATATAAATTTAACTTAGTTAAAGAGTTAGATTACACTTTTTCTTTTAATGCAAAGGCGCAGAGTGGTACGGATGGTAGAGCTTTGATGTTACTTTATGTATCTGGCTCTTCGATGCTACAGTCATCTGATGTATTTACTGATGAAGAAACAGAGAATGGAGTTTTAGATACATCTGCTTATGGGAAAAGATTAGGTTGGTTAACAACGTCAGAAACTTCTGAAAATTTTGGTATTATTACTCATAATTTTAATCCCGTTAAGACTGGAGATGCTGTAGTTCAATTCAGAGTTATTTCTGGACAATGGAATATATCTGATGTTTCTGTAACTCCATCGGCAGATACAGGATTTTCTCCGTCTTTTATAGAATTTAAACAAGAGTTACCTCCAGAATTGCAACATAAGAGACCAGAAACGTTAGAATTTTTGGCAGAGTTTTATGATATAAATAATAATTTAGCAGATGAGATTTGTTTTACTACCGGATCTGTTTTTACTGGTGCAAATTTAATTATTACAGGTGATGATAATGTATTACAACAAAATTTATTTATAGGTGGAGATACTACTGGAAGTGGTATACACATGGGAGGAACTACATCAACTTTGCCAGAAACAGGAGGAGAAGGAGCAGATGGTTCTGGATTCATTCGTTCAGTAGGTTATTTAGGATTTACTTCTGCTTCTATTCAATCTGGTTCTTACGGATTTATGATTTATAGTGGGTCAGTGTTACCTAGTAGTGGAGATGATTATAAAGGAGTTGGTTTAGAGTTAGTTGGTCAAAGTGGTTCTCTTAAATTTAGAACTAATCCAAGTTTATTTGATGTACAGGCTGATGCTTTCTTTGTTGGGAAAAAGACTACTCAATATATAAGTGGCTCAAACCAGAATATAGAAATAAGTTCTTCTGCATTTCATTTAGATACTGTTAATAATAATATGATATTAAGTGGTTCTATTACTGCTACTGATGGTAATATAGGTGGGTGGACAATTAAAGATAATAGTTTAGCAGCTGGAACTGGTCATTCATCTGTAACTATGAGTGGTGCTGACCAAGTTATAAAAATGGGAAGCGGTTCAGCATTAGCTAAAAATCAATTAGATGGTATTATTTTAGGTCAAGATACAGATGGAGTCTATAAGTTTGGTGTAGGAAGCTTTGCTGCTGGGGAATATATTTTCTTTGATGGTAGTACTGTTGCAATATCTTCTGAAAATATTGATGTAACGGCTTCTGTGTTTAGCGTTGATGTTACTGATTTTAAATTAAATGCAAGTACATTATGGATAAGTAGTAGTGGAGCTGGCGGTTACGGTGAGATTGCTGCTGGAAATCCTAGACCAACAACAATTTCAACTAATAAAGGATTTTATGTAGATGGAACTGGTAATGTTTTAATGGGAGACGCTGACGGAGCTAGAATATCTTTTGATAATACTAATTTAATTATGAGTGCTTCTAAATTTTTCTTAGGAAGTGCTGATCAATATGTAAGTGGTTCTAATGGTAATATAGAAATAAGCTCATCAAATTTTTATTTAGATAATACCGGTAATGTTACTATGACAGGTACTGTTACTGCTAATGCTGGTTCATTGGGTGGATTTAGTATTGGAGGCGGTGCTATATCATCTGATAATTTTTTTATAAGTGGTTCTGCTACAGGAAATGAATATTTTATATCATCATCTAACTTTAATGTAAAAGCTAGCGGTGCTGTTACTGCTTCTGCTTTATCATTAACTGGTGGAGATGCTGGTGGATTGACTATAACTGAAGGAATGATAGCAGTTGGTGAGATATTAAAATTAAAAGATAGTGGACAGATAACTGGTTCTCAAGTATTATTTACTGGTGGTAAAATGGGTGGATGGGATATAACCACTTCAAGGATAAATTCTCCTGATGGAGATATGAGATTAACTTCATCCAATCCAAAAATAACAATAGGTACTCATACTATAGGAAATGGGCCAGGAATACAATTAGGTTATGATGGTAGTAGTGTATTAACATTTTTTGCTGGACAGAGTGCAACTGATTATATAAAATATACTGCTGGAACTGGTATAGATATTAAAACCAATAGTGCTACTATTAGTGGTAGTTCTATTACATTAGAAACACCTAAGTTTTTCTTAGGTAAAAAGGGAAGTCAATATGTAAGTGGTAGTAATAATCTTATAGAAATAAGTTCATCTCAATTTCATTTAACATCCAGAGGTGATGTAACTGGTTCTGCTATTTTACTTGGGAAGAAATCTGCTGGACAATTTTTACAATTTGTTGGAGGAACTTTAACTGTACAGGGTGCAATTACTGCTGACAGTATTGCTGTACCATCAGCAGCTACAACGCCAAGTTCTTCTATAACTTCTGATGGATTATTAACTACTGTATCTGCTTCGATAGGTGGATGGGATATAGATAGTACTACTCTTGCTTCAAAAGATGATAAGGTAATAATTGATTCGTCTAATAAAAGATTTACTATAAATAATACCACATTTGGTGACAGTGGTATTCAATTAGATTATAATAGTGGAACGCCAAGATTTTATGTTGGTAACGGTAGTAATAGAGCATTTATATTTGATGGAACTAATGTTCATGTAAGTGGTAGTAACCTTACTGTAGATGGTGCAAATTCAATAGTTAAGGTTGGGGATGCGAGTAATGAACATGTTGAAGTAACTACTGCTGGTGTAAAACTTAAAGATAGTTCAACTGTACTGGGATTATTTACTGCTGGTGGAGCTACACTTGGAAAAACAACTGAACCGCACATTTCTGCATCAACTTCTGATATTTTCATATATGGAAATGACACTACCGATTATTTAAAATTAAGTGCTGGTGAAGTATCCATGTATAGTAACAGTGATAGAAAAGTTGCTATTACTGATGATGGTATTAATATCGGCCCAGCATCTGTAGGTCCCAGTTCTGCTGGTTCTCCATCTGCTGTAGTAGGTAACATAAGTCTTCATTCTGCTGGTGCTCATATATATGGTGCTGCTACCGATGATTATGTTAATGTTAAATCTGATGGTGTAGATGTTTTTACGGCTGGAACACAGCAAGCTACATTTGGAGCTACTACAAAAATTGGTGATCCTTCAAATGATTGGGTAGAAATTGATTCGAGTGGAATAGACATTTATAGAAATAGTGTTAGTAAATTTAATGTAACAGACTCAGCTCTTAAATTATTATATGATTCAAATAATTATGCACAACTAGATTCTGATAGTTTAGATATTGTTCTTGGTGGACAAACATCTGCTTCTTTTGGAACTACAACTACAATTGGTCCGACTGACGGTAATCATGTCGTAATAACAAGTGCTGGTCTTAGTGTAAAGACAAATGCTAGTACTACAGTGTTATCTGCTTCTTCAGCTGGGTTGGTAGCAGCAGGAACTCTTATAGCATCTGCTGGTTATGTTGGTGGAGCAGCAATAACATCTGATAGATTAGCATATTCACCAAATTGGCAAATATCAGCATCAGCTGCAGCGGATGAATACTTTATATCTTCAAGTAAATTTAATGTTAAACAGAGTGGTAATATTACAGGTTCAAGTGCTTTATTTGATGGAACAATAGATGTAACTGGTACAGGAACTATAGCTGGGTGGAAAATTGCAGCAAGTAGATTTAATGATGTTAATGATAAATTTAGACTTGACAGCAGTGTTGGTACTTTATCTTTAAAAAATCACAGTTTTGGTCAAGCTGGAGCACAGTTAGAATATAACAGTGGAACTACAAGATTTTATGTCGGAGACGGTTCAAATAAATATTTAAAGTTTGATGGTACTGATGTTGATATTAAAACTGATACTTTTAAACTTGATACAACAAATTTAGACATAGACAGTTCAGTAGCAAGAATTGATGTTATAGACAGTGATGAAATTCGTGTTAGGATTGGAGAAGTTGATCCCACAGCAGCTAGTCATTATGGTTTAGTAATTTATAATGATTCTGGGGTAGGTGAAGCTAATGAGATAGTACATTTTAGTGATGCTAGAAATCGAATTGCAAGTTGGTCATTAAGTCCTACACAAATTACAAGTGAAAATCTTATATTAGATTCTGCAGGAATTATTCAAACATCTGATTTTTCGAGTGGATTAAAGGGTTGGAGAATTACTTCAGAAAATAGTGGTGAGGCAGAATTTGAAAATGCAACAATACGTGGAACATTATCTACGGCTGTATTTGAAAAAGAAACAGTTAATGCTGTTGGTGGACAATTATATGTTGCTAACTCTACTGCATTAACTGGTTCTTCTACAGTAGCAGCTACTAATGCTACGATGAGTGTTGTAAATGTCAGTGGATTTTCAGCAGATGAAATACTATCTGCTAAAAAGATAAGTGCTACGGGATTTGCTACAGAATATATGTTAGTACAAAGTTCATCAAGAGATGTTCCATCAAGTGATACTAACTTTGCTGGACAACTTTATTTAACAAGGGGATATAGAAGTGGTAGCACAGGTGATTCTGGTTCTCTTGGCGGAACACCAAATTTATCTCAATCTTATGAACCAGGTCAAGTTATAGTTTCAACAGGAAAAATTAATACTGGGTTTATTAGATTAAATGCAAATCCAAATGATAGCAATACACCATATATGGATATCGTAGAGAGAACTGGTAGTGGTATTTATGATGTAGAATTAAAAGCAAGACTTGGTGATTTAAGTGGGTTAAGTAGTGGATTACTGTATGGAAACTCGTCTCCTGGTTTTGGTTTATTTACAGAGAATGTATTTTTACAAGGTGCTATAACTGCACAAACTGGCTCTATACAAGGAATTCTTCATATTAGAACTGATTTATCAAATCAGATTCACATGGGAACAAATGTAAAGAATTCACTTGACGGATTTTATTTAAATAATAATAATTTTTGGTACACAACTGGTGATTTTAGAGTAGGAGATACGAGTGATAATTACATTTATATATCTGGTTCTTCTATGGATATTAAATCAGGCACTTTTACTTTAGAAGCAGGTAATTTAGATATAGATTCTAGTGCAGAAACAATAAGATTAGGTGATGTAACTGATTTCGCAAAGGATGGTACAGCTCAAGGAATTCTTATGGGCAAGGAATCTAGTGGTAATTATGATTTGTTTGTTGGTAAAGAGGATGCACAATATATCCATTGGGATGATAGTGAATCAAAATTAACTGTAACTGGTACAATTAATATATCTTCAGGTACAGGATTTGCTACACCAGCATCTGTAAGTGGAAGTTTTGCTACACCAGCATCTGTAAGTGGAAGTTTTTCTACTACAACAGATACTGCTAATTTGAGCGCTGGTGCTGTCGATTCAGCATCATTATATGGTGCTAGTGCAGTTGTTTCAGCATCAGGGTATGGTTCTGGCGCAGTTACTTCAGGGTCATTATATGGTTCTGGTGCAGTTACTTCAGCATCAGCATATGGAGCTAGTGCAGTTGTTTCAGCTTCGGGGTATGGTTCTGGCGCAGTTGCTTCAGGGTCATTATATGGAGCTGGCGCAGTTGCTTCAGGGTCATTATATGGCGCAGGAGCAGTTACTTCAGCATCAGCATATGGTACAGGAGCTGTTGCTTCAGGATCACTATATGCTTCAGGTTCAGCTAATGAAGTTCAAGATAATTTGACTAGTATTTCACAGTCTTTTGAAACAAGTGTATCAGCTTCTACAAGTGATGCATCAACTGCACAAGCTGCTATTGATGCTATGGAAACTCAGATTGTTCTTGATTCTACAGGTATGACAATATCTTCTTCAGGACAAAGTCCAGAAGATTTTGGAGTAGCAAAATTTGGAACAACAACAACATTTTGGGATGGAGTTGATGATCTAGATGCAAATAGAAAGGTTCAATTAAATGCTAGTGGTATAACATTATGGGGACAGAATAATGGTGATTATTTAAATATAGCTGATGCCAGTATTTCAATGTATACTACTACTGGTAGAACACTTCATATTACTGATCATGGAATTAATATCGGACCGTTGGCTACTGGTCCAAGTTCTGGTGGTGCAACAAGTGCGGTTATAGGTAATATAAGTTTACATAGTGCTGGTGCTCATATTTATGGTGCTGCTATTGATGATTATGTTAATGTAAAATCTGCTGGTGTTGATGTTGTAATAGGAGGAACAACCATAGCTGAATTTGGTGCAACTACTTTAATTGGTGATGATGCATCTGAACACGTTAAAATAACATCTACTAAATTAGAATTAAAAAGAGGTTCAGAAACATTTGTATCAGCTTCAGAAGATGGATTATATACATCTGGTTCAGTTCATGCTAATACTGGTATTATTGGCGGTTGGAAAATTAATTCAGGATCATTATCAAAAGAAGACGTTTTTAGGTTGGCTCCAGCAGAAGAATATATAGTATCCTCATCTAATTTTAAGGTTGCTGCAAATGGAGATGTAATTGCTTCTAGTGCAACTTTTGATGGTTCTACTGTAGTAGAGGAGGTAGCAGTAGCAGATTATTTTGCTTATAGAACAATTGGTGTAAATTCAAGTAATTATACACAATATTTGAGTACATATGTTCTGTTCAATGGAGTGGAGGATCGCACTTATTATAAGTTGGTATTAGACGGATCATTGGGAGGTGAATCAGGTATGATGGTTCGTTTAGATTCTGGCATTACAGCTTATCCTATAGGTGAAATAATTCCACCATCTCAAAATAATTATAATGTAACTACTTCTGGATCATTACCACCTGCTCATGGTAAGGGTGCTGGCCATTCAGTTTATCTTGAAGCAGCAAATGAAACTTGGTATTTGGCATTAGATAAATCGTCCAGGGGAGAGATATACATAGCAGCTTATGGATTTCACGCAGATTCTGATGATATTCATTATTATTGGTTTAAAGATGGTATTACTCTTAATGGCGATTCATACAATAACCTCATGGCAATAGATTCAGGAAATAGAATACTTCTAGTTAAATCACATGGATATGATTTTAGACCAGTTGGATTATCATCTAATAAATTATCTGGACCTATACACTTTTATGATGGAGTTATGATTGGTGATGGTCATGATATTAGTTGGGATAATGGTGATATGGTAATAGACCATTCATCTAATTTACTTAGTATTACTGGTGGTACTACGAGGGTTGCAAAATTACAAATAGATAGTGCATCTGATTATTTAGATGTATCTACAGATTTACAAATTGTTGCAGCAGCAGATATAACATTAACAGCAGGTGGAGCGAATGTAAAACCAAACGCTGATAATACTATTGCACTTGGCGTTAGTGGAACTGCATTTAGTGATTTATTTCTCGGTGATGGGGCGGTAATCAATTTTGATTCTGGTGACATGACTATTACCAACGCTAGTAACGAATTACAAATTAATGGTGGTGATTTAGTAATAGAAGGAACTAATAAAATTGGTTTCGGTGGAGCCCCAAGTACAGACTATATTCAGAAATCTACTAATCTTAATATTGTTGCCGCGGCAGATGTTTTTATTAATCCGGCCGGAGCTGAGTTAAGGGTTGACGGTAATATTGTTCCTAATAGTGATTCTGCTGATGATTTAGGTGCAAGTGGAACTGCTTGGAACAAATTATGGGTAGATGCTATAGAATTAAATGCACAAGGTAGTGTAACAAATGCAGTATCAGCATCCATTGGATATATTAGTGGATCTGGTAATATGAAGATAGATGGCGCCGCAACATTTGGTGGTGGTTATGGTTCAACAGGAGTAACTGTTTCTTCAGCGGGTGTAATTCAAGCTAATGGTAATATAGAAACAGCAGGTAGTTTTGTTATTGGTTCTGCTGATATGAATGAAACAGATTTAGAAAAATTAGATGGTATAACAGATGGAACGGCCGCGGCAAATAAAGCATTAGTATTAGATGCAAGTTCAGATATTTCTAGTGGAATTAATGATTTTCAAGTTTCAAAACTTGAGATAGATTCAGCAAATGATTATTTAGATGTAGATACAGATTTAAAAGTTATAGCATCAGCTGATATAGTATTAAATCCAGGGGGTAATAACGTAAAACCTGGCGGAGATAGTGAAGATGATTTAGGTGTAAGTGGAACAGCTTGGAGAACTCTTTATGTAGATTCTATTAAAATGAATGGTCAAGGTTCTATTGATGGAGCTACTCATATAACAGGTAGTGGTAATTTAGAAATATCAGGTAATATAAGTGGTTCTATAAATACGACTGGTTCTTTTAGTGATTTGATGGCCGTTGGAGCAGGAGCTTCAGTAGCAGCAAGTTCAGCAAGTTTAGTATCATTTAGAAATAATGCTAATTCACAATTTGGATATTTAGCATCTGCAGATACGCAAGCAATAACAACTGGAATAGTTGGATATAATACAAGTACAGGAAATTTAACTATCAGTTCAGTAATAGACGGCGGCAGTTTCTAAAAAGATTTTTAAGGGTATATACCCTATAACATAGTAACAATAGATATTGTTGGAGATAAAGCCATATGGCACAAATCGTAAAATTAAAAAGAAGTGCGGTAGCTGGGAAATTACCCACTACATCAGGTTTAGAACTTGGTGAAATAGCCATTAACACTGCTGATGGTAAAATGTACTTTGAAAGAAGCGGAAGCGAAGTTTCAGTTCAATCTATTCTTACAACTAATACAATAACACCTATAACAGGTTCATTAAATATAAGTGGCAGTGGTTATACTTTAGCTGTTACTGGTAGTGTAAATACTGCCGGTGGAGGTAGAGTTTATGAACAAGGAAATTCTGTTATGGATCATGGAACAGCCATGGCAATAGTTTTCGGAGGATAATTTATGGCTAATACTTTTAAAAACGCAGCAACAGGTTCAAATACAGCATTGACACCCGTTTATACTTGTCCGGCAAGTACATCAGGTGTAGTACACGCAATATATTTAAGTAATGTAGATGGAACAAATGATGCTACAGTAAATGTAGCAGTAAGTGGAAGTACTTATTTTAATGATAGGCGGTATTTATTGAAAACTGTTGATGTACCTGCAGAT
>Ga0080013_1000752_pt1 | contig 44947 bp, 61 predicted proteins | sample ETNvirenome_6_85_FD_69236 | JGI IMG/M metagenome (GOLD analysis project Ga0080013, IMG submission 69236) | Marine viral communities from the Pacific Ocean - ETNP_6_85 (SPADES assembly) (version 2) | ecosystem: Environmental > Aquatic > Marine > Oceanic | place: Pacific Ocean | collected 2013-06-19
GGTGAAATAGGTTGCAAGTATGGCTCAACTAGATATCCACGGTAATATGTAACGCGGTCACCCTTCCTGGCTTTATTTAACCATGTATTGTATGCTTTTAAACTCATCATATCTTATTTCTAAATAAGAATTATAACATAATTATTAAAACATTACAAGAACATTATTTTAACAGGTTTTCCGCCAAAAAACGTGTCAAGAAAAAACTTTACATGTAACGCCTTGTAACGTATAACTAAATTCTCAACTTCATTTCACCCAGTGGACTCTCTTTGCTGCTCATTCGAGCAGTGAGAGTCCCATTAAAAAAGAGAACAAAATGGCAACAAGAATCAGAAATATCTGGTATAAATTTAAAAAATGGTTACAATACCACCCTGAAAAAAACTATTTCAGGGGACACAGTGATTAAAATATGGTTTATGCTGATATTATTGTCAGCACCAAATGCACCTTCAGTAAAATATAATGGAATAATATACCCAACTGAAGAAAAGTGCGTGGATGCACAGGCGGAATTTTTAAATATGTATGAGGATAGATCTCAAGAATATAAAGATTCTATTAAAATTGATGCATTTTGCTTGCCTTTCGATGCCTTTCCTATAGAAGGTATGAATTACGAAGGAACGAAATTTGGCGCATAGCCTGGAGGGCGAATGAAGTTTTGGCTACAAATTATAACAGTATTAGTGACGTTGATTTTAGTCTCAATATGGGCTAAACCTGCAGTTGCAGATGACACAAATACGCAAACTAATACATCAGGTTCGAACACAAATATCACGGGTGGGTATGAGAGTACTACCACGAATAATAACGACGGACAAACGAACACAACAACATCAACAACGACAACTACATCTACTTCCAATGGGGCAGATGTACCACCTCCATCAGCTAACTCCCCGTCATATTCGAGTATGTCTCAAGATGTTTGCTCTATGGGTATTAGTGGTTCTATTTCTAGTGGGGTCATTGGCTTTTCGGGGGGCAAGCACGTAGTCGATGAAAACTGCGAGCGTATAAAATTAGCCAAGGTCCTCCAAGATTTCGGCATGAAAGTTGCAAGTGTTGCTGTACTGTGTCAAGATAAACGTGTATTTGCTGCAATGGAAGCTGCTGGTACTCCTTGCCCATACCAGGGTAAGATAGGTCCACAGGCGGCGGAAATGTGGAAAAAATACCCTGAACTTAGGCCTGATTATGAGGAACATTTAGCGAAACAAGAAGTAGTTGCTAAAATAGACGCTGAAATTGCAGAAGAAGAAAGAATAGAAGCAGAGAGAATAGCTGTAGAAGAAGAAAGAATAGAAGCAGAGAGAATTGCTTTAGAACTGCTTACATTAAAGGAAGAAAATGAAGTTAACAATATCGAGCCTGTTATTGACACTGTGCCTGTTAACATGCACGGCGAATAGCGTAGAAGTAACTACAGGAAATATACTTAACAACTCAACTTTTGGTACTGGCACACAGTACAGCGAAACTGGTTGGGATGTAACAGGATATGACAACCATCATGATGATCTTGGTTCTGGAACTATTAACAACGCACCTGGTGGATCTTTTGCAGCTGGTGTAGACTCAGAAATATCCCAAAGCGTCACGTTATCAACGGATGCAGAAATGAACCAGAAAGAAATACAAAATGGGTTTTCAAGCACAATGGGTGCTGACATATGGTTTTGGAACAACTACAACAACACTGTAACTTTAGAACAAAAAATAACAGGAGCTGATGGTAGTGTTACAACACAAACAAGAATTATACCAACAGCAGACTGTGGTTTTTCTAATTGCAACCAGTACAACAACTACACTGACACATATGTGCAAGGAACTAACACACAAACTGACTTTGATATAAAAGTAACTATAAAAAATGTAGGTGTAGGATATACCTCTGGTCACCTAGGACCTGATATAGATGATGTAACATTATCAGTGACTTACACTGACATAGATTTAATTGATGAGGATGTTACAGAAGATTTAGAAAGCATAGAAGAAAATATTCCTGATTTTGAAGATGATTTTACATGGGAAGAAGAATTCTTTTTCGAAGAAGAATATTTTACATGGGAAGAAGATTTTTATTTTGATGATAGTTTTACAATGGAAGAAGAATTTTCTGTTTACGAAATGCCAGAAGAATTTGTGGAAATGGAAATTGAGGATGATAGATTAAACATGGAAGAAGTCAAGGAAGAACCTGAAGAAATGGAAATAGTAGAAGAAGAAACTATTGACATGGAGATGAAAACAGAAGAAGATACTATGGAAATGCCTAGTGAAGAGGCAGAAGAAATGGAGGTAGCTGAAAATGACGACACTATGGAAGAGCCCAAAGAGGATGAAGAATCTTCTGAAGGTAATAAAGAAACAGTGGAAGAAGAGCCGGAATCTGAAGAGAGCTCACCTGAGGCTGTTGAGGATGAAGAAGAGTCAATTACAGAAACAGATGTCGCTGACGAGGGAGGAATTACAACCAAGAACATAGAAGTCAGCAAAGAAATTAAGATTAAAGACGTGAATGTAGGAGAAATTAAAGTATCCATAGATCCACGCGATATATTTAAGGAGGTCGTTAGCCTAGATTCTTACTCAAACAAGGATTTTTATAAGGATAAGGGCCTCCAATACGACGTAAATAATGACTTTTTTGATCAATTAAGCATGATCGAATACAGTAAAGAGATATATAAAGGTATTACATTGGTGACATATATTCAAGGGGATCCAGTAGAGATCTACAAACGTGAGCTAGAAGAATTGGCTATACAAAAAGCTGGTATTATGATAGAACTGAAACTCTTGAGAGGAGAATAAAATGGCAGGACCAAAACAAAGAAAAAAACTTAAACCTAGAAGAAAAATTCCTGAAATGGAATTTGGAGGTGCAAAGGTTGGTGTATACATGAAACCACTAGACACTAAATCAAAAAAAGGTAAGGGACCATCAAGATCACAGCAAAGAGCTGGTGCGGCTCAGAAACTAGTTAGAAAAAAAATTAAATCTAGTCCTGGATTGAGGGTTACTACTCAAATGAAAAAGGATCTGACTAAAAGAGCTAGGGAACATATTATAGAAAAATATAAGAAAAAATACCCAAAAGCGCACGTAGAAGATCTTATTAGAAAATATGGCTTTGGAACAGATAAATATAAAGGAAAGAAATCATGAAAATTATAGAGAAATTATCTACATATGCCGCATTAATCGGCGTTATAGGGGCCATTGGCGGAGGTTTTTACACCTGGGGCCAGTTTAATACACGCCTTGATGCAATAGAAGCTACACCAGCTGTTGATGTAGGCGCAATTAATAAAAAAATAAATAGTAACAAAGTAGAACTTATCGACCGTATTGCTGCAGTAGAGGATAGTATCCCTGAAAAACAAGACATGACATGGGTACTAAAAGAATTTGAAGCAGTTAGAACAGAAATGCCAGTACAAGTAGATCTAACAAAAGTATTTAAAGAGATAGGTAAAGTTAGAGAGCAAATAGCGATGCTACCTGAACCTGCTAATCTACAACCTATTCTTGAAAAACTTAAAATGTTAGAAGAATACGGTTGGGAACTAGAAGAAGATCTTGAAGAACTCTCTAAACAAACTGCGATTGTATCAAAAGAAAACGAGCTACAAGATATACAAATTAAAGAGATAAAAAAGAAGTCTGATAATCCACTAGCTGAGTAATGAAGATCTCAGATCAAACAAGCGTGAGTATGCCTATGCGAAATTTAATTTCGATAATAGGCGCTGTAGGAATTGGGGTGTGGGCTTACTTTGGTGTGATAGAAAGATTAAATAATATTGAGACGCAAGGTAAGTTAATGCTTGCTGACGTCAAGAAAAATACAGAATTTAGAATTGGTTGGCCTCGTGGTGAAATGGGAACTTTGCCCGCGGATGCTCAACAGGACATGTTAATTGAATTTATGGCAGCGCAATTAGAGTCTGTGGCTACTGAAATGGAATCAATGATGTCCAATACCGTAAATATAAAAAGAGCACAGCAAGATATAGAAAAAATGATTGGTGATATAGAAAAGCTAGAAGACAAGATAAGAGCAAATGGAAGTAATTAGTGTAATTTTAATGTTTATGTTTGGTAATATGAATGACCAAGCAAATCAAATGACACAATATATTCCTATGGAGTCATTATCTAAATGTATGAAAGAAGTAAGATTACTTAAGAAAAAGAATACTGGATATGATAAGAATGCTTTTTGTGGTCCTGGCATTGTACATATAGAAGAGGGCGAAGTAATGGCGCTCTATAATGAAGTACCAGCTGGTGCTAAATTAATTAAAAAAGATATAGATGCAGCAGCGTTTGAAAGATGGTCACTTCGTGCTAAGGCTAAGTGGGATTAACGAATAAAGAAATAATATAAAAGTCCTGTAATTATACTAGCATCTAAACAGATAGACCATATAATATAAGCTCTAAGCAACCATGTAAGCATATTGATTTATTCCGTAGCATAATATTTAATTTTTTTTAACATACTGTTAACTCCGTTATTTCTTCCTGGTGTTAATAATGCAGTAAGATTCATTTTGTCAAATCCTTTTTGATCAAACTCTTTTATCTCCTGGGCCGAAGATCCACTGTACACATCCGCAATGATACAAACCATGCCCTTAGATATAAGTGCAGCTGAATCAGCAGTAAAATATATTTTATCATCAATAAAATGCGGTACCAACCACGTCTGTGATTGACAACCTGCAACTTCAAAATATCTAGTTCTGTTCTCGTCTTCCATTGGCTTGGAATTTTTTCCAAAATCCATAATCCACAGGTATTTATCTTGATCGTCATTAATGTTGTTAAGTACTTGTACATATCTATCTAACTTTCTTTTTATCACGCAACACGTCCTGTCCTCTTACATTCATAACAGAAGCGGTCAAATCGTCCGGACCTGGTAAAAGTCGTTGAACATATGTAGCATTTCATTTCACCCAATGCCGGATCACTCTTGAATCTATTTCTCATCCGTGCTTTTGAATATGGAGAATCAGGAGCTGGCACATAACCATTTTTTATTTTCTCTCGATAAAGAACACCAAGGATAGCGTTTTTAGATTTGTTAAAAATTTTTCCAACTTCAGTTGCTGTATGATTCTTAATTAGTTCACCAGCAAGCTCTAAGTCTTCTTGCTTCCATTCCATTTTAACCATGCTTGTATCTCTTTCTATTTTGTTTACTCCAACGCTTTTGCCATGCCCAGCAGCTGATGGCCCCACCATAATGCTCACATAGTGAATAGAACCAGTCTTTGGCCAAAAACACTAAATTACCCGGGTACAAACACACCACCCAACCTTTTAAACCCCGATAGGAGCGAGATATGAGCTTTTTTATTTGGCGGAATACCGTCGTTTCCTCTCCTGGGTCCCAAACGTCCATCATTTGCCCTCTTCCACTTTTTTAGTCAAGGGAACCACATTATCCTTTTCCTTGATGGCAAATTTCACGTTGAACGCAATTGAAATTCGCTGTCCCTTCGATGGATTAGGTACCACATCATGCAATATATAGGATGGAAAGCACAGTATGTCACCGTCCGTTGGATTGTGTCCAATCATGTTGGCGTGTGGCATGTGTACAGGAATCATCTTGTACATCTGCTCATGCGTCGCAAAACGAATGACTCCGGTTCCGTGTCCCTTCACGTAATAGACACCGGATAGGTCCGCATCCGCACGGTAGTGAGTGTGAAAGATGTTGGCCCCACCTGGCTCGTTAACATTTGTCCAGTAGGTTATTTGTGCATCCACGACCTTTCCTGGCAAGTAGTGATCCGTCCAGGCGGAAAGAATAATTCCAATTGGTTTCATCAGTTCCTTTTCACACTGGTACTTGAACATACTTCTCCAGCAACCTGGATTGGTTGCCTCTAATCCTTTAGGATCCTTTTTCTTTTCCTTCTCTATCTCCGTCATCAACAAGTTGTTGAGATTGGAATAATTATCATAGTTCTTGTAGAACAGGCGTGTATCCTGAATTGGAATCTTCGCTATTACTACTTTCCCGTCTTTTTCTTGCGCCATTTTGATGACCTCTTCTTTCTCTTTTTCTTGCCTAACTTTCGTCGGCCTTTATGTTTACTTAATCCTACTTTCGCCATATGATTTTAATGAACATTTCGGTCCGCATAGCATCATTATATCATACTTTTGTTCCGGATTAAACTTTTTACTTGTCCAATATAATAATTTTTTAAACCATCTACCACATTGTGTACACTTAAATTCTGGTCCTGGGCGCACGGTGCTTTTATCATACTCCACAAAGTCCCTCACATTCATCTGAAAATTCTTCATCAAACGTTTCTCCAAATAAACTTTGTTGTTTCTTTGGCTCAAGGAAATTTATACTTCTAAGCGGCTTCGCTGACTTATGAAGAAATAGTTCTGCTGGTGTGTTCTTTAATCCATGCCTGATCTTGTCATCAACTTCACACGCATCATCCCAGTCCTTTGGATAATTCTTCTGCATGTTTTTCCACTGATCATTATGGTGGTAAGGGCACCCTATGCACGACGATTTGCCAGGCATAGGGTGTTTTTTTATATCACGGTACCATTGCAGGCAATCAGCACGTGACATTTTCATTTCAATTAATGGCCATCTTGATGTAAGCCATGGCATCCGCGCCTTCTTCATGCGCATTGCTTCATCGGTGGATATACCAATCCATTGTTCTACTAACTGTCCTTTTTTAACACGGTGTCTTGGTTTTATGCCAAGTAATTCCCTCATCTTTTTTTGAATAGGAATAACTTTATAGTCATGGGTGCATTGACGGTATAACATTCCAACCTTTCCACCAGGACGTGCAGCAAATAGTGGTGGATTTGGTACACGTCCGGCGAAAGATTTATGCTCCTCATTTGACCCTTTAATGGGGTTCGCTGCGCGGATAAGATCCTCACGGATATTACCACGTTCTACAGTAATGAGTGGACAGATCGTTATTGCTTTCTTTAAGTATTCTACATGCTCATACACGAAGGAAGGTTCCCATCCAGTATCGGCAAATATCATGTAATCTGGTTTGTGTTTTGTCAGTCCTTCTTGCGCCATGAGTGCCAAACAGGATGACTGAACCCCTGCCCCGAGTGATAATACACGCATCGTTGGCTCTCTTTTCTTTCCTTCTTCATCAAAATACTCTGGCTCTTGTGTTGCCGCAACTGCTGCCATTGTATTAAGCGTCTTTCTATTAGGCGTAAGTTTTGTAGACATTTCTTCCAAAAGTTTTCTTCTTTCATATTCCATCTGCTCCGGGTTAATAGCAAAACCTGGCTTAACTCCCGCAATAGGCTTGTTCGCTGCTACACGTTTCTTTCCTTGTTCACGGTACCCGGGTTTTCTAATCTCTGTCATAGGCCTCTAATTGTTTTAATGTTTTGGTGATTTTTTGCGTATAATATACATCTTCGGCATAAATTGCAAGTGTCCTAGCCAAAGATTCAAGGTCCACTATGTCGCTGATATACTGGGTTAATCGCTCCTCTCTAAAGTCTCTATAATGATGGTTATTATTAAGTAAATCAATATAGTAAGATATGGATTCGCATTTAGTCTCAAAGATCCTAAGCCCCCAGCTAGCATTAGGTATATTAAGCGGCTTCATTTGGTCATCGGCTGAGTCAAAAGTGCGGATCCCTAACAAATTGTTACCAATTGTTGCAAACCTGGAATGTCCCCATTCCGATTCATGAATGGCTTGTGCTATCACTAAATTTACTGGAATCCTGTTGTGATCCTCTTCCATTGAATTCAAATGCAACGTACACGCTGTAATATCCTCAATGAATTCCTCATTGTTGGTGTAATCCATTTCTGGCTTGAAAGGTACACATATTAATAACACTGCACATAACCAACTCATTCGCCCCAACTTTCTCCTACATTGATGTCGACCTTTGATGGAACCTCAAGTTCCACGCAAGTTTCCATTACTTCCTTTACTTTCTTTCCTTCATTTTCATCTGTTACAGAACAGTTAAGTTCATCATGTACCTGGATGTGAGGAATGAGATTTAATTGTTCATATACATCAACCATGGCTTTCTTGGTTTGATCCGCAGCTGAGCCTTGAATCAATCTATTTAATGCCTTGTAAGTATATGCTCTTTTAATAGCATCACCATATTCCACCTTTGCTTGATTCAGCGGGAGTGCCTTGTGAACACCCCATTGTGTTGGTTCCCATAAATCAAACCTACATTTACGTCCAAGCAATGTACGAATAACACCCTTAGAATTGGCCCTATTCATAACTGCTTCGAGCATTCCTTGCATAAAGGGTACACGTGCACGGAAATCAGTAAGCATTTTCTTTGCTTCCTGTGGTTCAAGGTCCAAGTCACGCGCTAATTTATTATAGCCCATGCCATACATGACACCTAGTCCGATAGTCTTCGCAAGACGTCTCTCCACACCTGCCATTTCGGCTGTTTGTTGGTGAAAGTCGAGGTCCGTTTTATGATATGCTTCCTGTACTTCCCTAGCACCGGGTTGGTCGACGAGTCTTGCCCAGTGTGTAAGTAACCTGGGCTCTTGTTGCGAGTAGTCCGCTTTGAGCCAGTACTTCCCACTTTCCGGGATGAAAAGTTTCCTAATGTCTTTCGCGAATTGACCCCTACTCGGAATCTGCTGTAAATTAGGATGATTATAAGAAAAGCGACCAGTGACAGTACCTCCACTGTCAGACCTAATTTGGTTAATGTGAGCATGTATCCTCCCGTCATTGTTGTGATTTAATAACCCATGCAGGAAGGTTCCCCTTAATTTGTTCAATTCCCTCGCCTGCATAATTAACCGAGGTAACTCATGTGGATGGTCCGTAAGGAACATCTTCGTAAAGGAAGGAGCATTGGTCTTTTCCGTTCTTTCATAGGGTAGGTTCAACGCATCAAAAGCTTTCGAGATGGATGCTGCTGCCCATATCTCTATATTAAGTCCGGTTAGATCCTTAATCCTTTTCATTAATTTTTTTTCTTTATTTTTAAATTTGTCATTAAGACTCACGCATTTATATTGATCAAATCTCACACCCGTCTTGGTCATTCTGTAAATTACATGAATAAGATTGCATTCCAGATCATATACCGTTGTAAGATTATCCTTGACAATTTCCCATGATAATTTTTCATGCAACTTGTATGTCAGATCAGCATCCGCTTCAGCGTACTCACCCACAAAGGTGGATGGCAACTTGTACATTTCATTCTTGGGATCAACGCCAAAGGCGTCAGCCGCTTCCTTAAGCTTTTGTTCATTCTTAAACTCTCCTAGATATTCATGCACAATGCTGTTTAATGTATAGGAGAATCTATTCTCATCTATGAGTGCCGCAGCTACCATGGTGTCATGAACTCTTCCCTTAACTTCTATTCCAAGGGTGGAAAGCCAACCAATATCGTATTGCGCATTGTGAAACAATTTCTCTATGAAAGCGTCTTCACATATGGACTTAACATACTTAATAACTTTCTTTTCGTCCATGTTCCCCCCACCAGAGTGAGCAATAGGATAGTATCCTTTAAAAGAGGCATTCGCTATAGCGATGCCAATGACATAACCACGCTTACGTGGCCATCCTGGTCCTTCCTTGATTAAGTGTGGATCACACGTCTCTAGATCTACTGCTACTTTGCCTTCAAGTTTAGGAAATTCCGTGGGTGCAACCCAATTGGAATTTACTGTTTTAAAAAGATCCTGAGTCACCAATTTCTCCTGCAATCGCTGAATAACCCGCCATGTCAACAAAATTATCCAAGTTAAATTTCTTTCCCTGATTGGAACGTGAAATTTTTAATAATATCATCATAATTGCCACGTCTTTAGCTGTAATATCAGCCATAGGTCGTAACTTATCATCTAAAAACAAATTCCAAAACTCTGCAATCTCTGCATGATTCTTGAATGCATCTCCATGAGATAAATTTCTATCTCTGGATATTATTCTACTAGCTTCAGCTAATATTTCTTCTTTGGTCATATTATGAACCCTCCCTGTCTTTGTGGTTGTACTATGTGTAGCTCATTACGAGCACGTGTAGCTGCTACATAAAATACACGGCATTCATCATCTGAATCTTTTTCCATTGCTTCCTGTGACTTTCTTGATAAGTCTGTCAGCAACATAACTTTGTCTGCTTCTCCTCCTTTAGCACCATGAATCGTGCTTAAATGAATCTTTGGATCTGATTTTACAAAATCCTTGTTTCTCATTTCAATAGACCGTAAAAATTCTTTATCACGCGTTCCTACCTTATCAAAAGCTACATCCCACGGTCTTCCTCCTACAAGTAATCCATGATTCTTAACTAAATCTTCTAGTTCATAATTTTCTTTATCAGCTGTTTTTAAACCTTTGTGACCGCGTTCTATTCCTATTTCTGATGACATATAAGAATAAATAGTTTTCACTTCTGGTAATTCTATATGCTCACCTTGATTTAATTTTTTCCAAGAAGCTGTAGCATTTAATAATTTCTGCGATATAGGCAAACGATTATTTCTTTTATAAAATAATCCTTGTAATCTTATGTCGCGTTCTATTTCATCGAGTAAATAATTGGTTCGTGCCATGATAAGCCAATTCTCATCGCGTATATCTACACTGTCGGGGTAAGAATGGTATTGCACTAATCCTCTAGTGTTTGTACCATGCCATGTTTTATTAATTCTATTTTGAACCCTACCTATAATTCCTTGTGAACAATTTTGTATAAGGCGTGCGCATCTATAAGACTGTTGTAAGACTTGTCTTTCACCATCCAAACCAATTAAATGTTCTACATCTGCACCAGCCCAACGGTAAATAGCTTGATCATCATCACCGCTTACGTACACTTGTTTGGCGTTTTGACAAATTTTATGTACCATACGCCACTGTAGGGCGCATAAATCCTGTGCTTCATCAACAAAAACTATATCTAATTTCGGAATCATTCCTGATTCAATGTACATTTCTATCATGTCTGTAAAATCTAATACTTCTTTTTTCTTTTTAAATTCTTCAAGTGAACGTTGAGCTCTGAGTAGTGCGTGCCAAGATACATCTAAATTAGAATCATTATAATGTTGTTCTAAATCCATACATTTCATTCGTGATAAATTAACCTCTGATAGGAGCTGGTTATCAACTGTAAATACTCCACCGGAATCTACACCATCAGATACTGATCCTAGATCCATGCCGAATGACTGCGCAAACTCTTTATAATTATCACGTGACATTACTTCTGATTTTGTTAATCCTAACTGATGAAAGGCAAATGAATGCAATGTTCTAAAATAAGGTAAATGTTGTTCTTCTAAATCAAACTTCTTTGTAGCCCGGTCCCTCGCTTCACTAGCCGCTTTCTTTGTAAAAGCCACGAAGGCGATACGGTCCGGTGGTGTACCTTTCGCTAATTCTTGTTCAACCAAATTTAATAAGTTGTGCGTTTTCCCTGTACCAGGAGGTCCTAATATTATTTTAGTTTTCATTTCTAATCCTTTTCTCCTCTAGTCTATGACAATTAGCACACAGAACCATACATTTTTTCCATTCTTCTTTCATTTTTTTAAATTGTACCATGCTTGTTCTCCAATGACTTGATACATTTCTAATCTTATTAGCTCTATTAATGTGATGAAAATCCAATGCCACAGGATCTTTATTATAACCACAATGGTAACATCCATGTTTTATCTTTTCATCATTCGCCATTTTGCTAATTAAATTATATATTTTCTTTTTATATTTTCTCCCTGCTTCATTTTTCTTTTCAAAAGACTGTGGGCTACGCCAATCATTTGGATAAGTTCCATCTTTTCTTTTCCCTCGGCTATATCTCAATCCAACCCACACATATCCATCTTTTCTTCTGTCTCCGTATTTAAAATTAGAATGGGGCACTATCAATCTCCTTTATATCAAAAGCTGAATCCTGTGTTTGGTATGCAGGCACACCCCACACACGAACTGTCCTGCCTTTTAAATTATATTTTTCACTTTTACCTTTAAGATGTCTCAAAGCTTGGACTAATTGCCCCGTGTTAAAATAGGTAAACTTATTTCTCGTTAAATAATCCTGTAAGTCCTTTAACCGAAACCAAGTAGTTCCTTCCTCTGTCCAGGGTTTTCGTAATAATAATTCATCTCGATTTAAGGCCTGGGCGCGATCAGTACAAAACTCCTGGAGGAAAGCTTCAAATTGACCGGCCAAGGACCCATCATCAGAAACAGGAATCTTGATAAGGTTATTCATTAGCCTTTCAATTATTTCCTGCCATACTGACTGTTTTACTAGAGGAGGCATCGTGTCCAAAGAATTCATACATTTCTTTTGAAACTTTGTTTGTATCTGTAACTCCTCTGTTTGTAATTCCATTCGCGTGTCACCTACATCCAAAAACCACACTGGTGGGTCTGTCTGTAATTTGGTTAACGCACTAAATTCTAATGCCGCACTACCATTTCCTATACCGTACTTACGTCCTCTACATACTTTAGCATTGCAGTAGGAATTAATAGGTGGCTCTTTGCATCTATAATTATAATCTTTTTTCTCTAATTGTTTTTGAACAATAATAACTTCCTGCGCCGCTAAGGGCGGTGCCATATAATTTCTGTTATATTCTTCCAACAAAGTCTTCCAATTATCGGCATCAAATTTTCTTAAGTAAACACCAATGTTAAAGAGTCCATTGTTCCTTCCTCCTTCTGAAAATCCCTGCGTGCATAATTGTTGTAGACACGGTGGCCCATCCTTTATGACGTCACCGGATACCTGGATTGCAACTTCGTCGGTACCGGCCACTGAATATTTATTATATAAGGATATGAACTCGCGCAATGTTGCGGCGGTTCCATCATCTTTGTAAGCATATCTTGTTGTATTTTTGGCGTTATAATAAGGAAGATTTAAAAAATTTCCTAAGTCCCCTTTTTCTATTAGTATTGTCGATTGTTTGGGAAATACTTCGACGGAAGAATATCCTAGACCTGAGGCAACCTCTCGTAATTTCTCTCGTATTAATTTGGCGGATACTGGGTTTTTAAAAAATAAGAATAAATGAAGCCCCCCGCTTTTTGATCGGCAGGGAACTAATGGTATTTTTAATTTTCTGATACTGTTTATTATTTTACGATAATCAATAGGATAAGTATCAATATCAATACAACCCCATCGGGATGTGTTATCAGCCATGATAGGAATAATACCCAAAGAAGGACCTTCACCAGCCAAATGAGACTGCCATAAATTATCCGTAACAATTTTTTTAACAATGTAAGACTTCCCTTCCTCCTTACCGTCAGCACGTTTCCCTTCGGATTGGTGCTGACCATAAGCTACGTCGAGACCTTCAAATATATTTTTGAATTCTTCCACTAAACCTCCAGGTTACAAAAACTTACCTTAAAACGGTATGTCTTCGTCGCTTTCTGCGCTGTTTGATTTTGGAGCCTCTTTTACAGGTTCCCCTTCAACAGTAGGTTTAGCTTCTACATCTCCTCTTGATGCTGCGGTTGAAAATGATTTCGCTTCATTATAAATGTCAGCGTCTTCTACCTGTCCAGCTTTCTCAACTTGATAACCAAACCAACTTCCACGATCATTAGACTCACTAACTGTAGTAAGTTTATAGATCATTGCGTAAGTAGGTGGGGTAAAACTTCCCGATGGACCAGAAACTTTTTGGGTTAGCATTAAGCTATTCCAACGTCTACTCTTTTTTAATTGAGTAGAGGTCATGCTGATAACGGCTTGTGACCAATTACCATCAGTTCCTTGAACCAAGACATAATGATATGCCGTAGTGGCAATATAGTTGCCATTTTCTAACACATCTTTAAATGTCATTTGATCACGTTTAGTTTTAGAAAGAATACCACTGTCGGCATCATGTGCTTCCACAAATCCGCCACCGGATTCACGTGGTTTCCATTCCACATATCGTAGTTGATAAAGGACAGGAATCACATTGAGTGACTCGCTGACTTCTTGCGAAACAGTATTATAAAACTGTCCCACTTTTGCTCCTTCAACATATTCCGCTTTCGCTGGATTAAGCTGAGGGCTAGTTGTTTGTAGTATATTAATGTAAGGGATAGCAATATCTCTTGATAAATCAAGATTACCAAATCCACTTGCATTTTTTGAATCACTAGCAAGAACTGCTAGATCTAACTTCGCTGCTTTCGCAACTGCTTTAGTCTGTGCCATAGGGCTTTTCTCCTTTATTCTTTAATCGTTGTTTTTTGTCCTACGTAAGCTCCTAACAAATCCATAGGCAGTTGTCTACCTGCTTCATGTTGCTCACGTATAAATGCGCGAAGGGTGGAGGGTTCGACCCACTCGCGTTGCGAAGTTGCATAACCCTTTTCACTCAAAGCATTATTCAATCTTCTAGCTTTCTCATCTTCATCCCGTCCAAAGCTACAAGAGATTTGGTTTTTGATTAGATCCCCAAATCCGTTGTTCCTAAACCATTCAAATGCTGCCTCTTTTTTAGCTTCTTTTATGGATGCTCCATAATAGTTGCCTACTTTAAGATGCCTGCCATCTGCTAGTTTTAATTCTGATAATCCCACCTCTGCAAAAAGGTTAGGTAATACATTTTCTGATAAATGTTTTTTGTAATCTTTTTTCTTTTTTAATTGATCTTCCATATCACTGATTTCTTTATCCGTATCAGCAATATCATTTGCTACTGCACCAATCTTACCCATGTTGTCCTGGGCCGTGGCGCCAGCATCTTGTTGCATTTGTTTTAATAAGTTATTCATATTATCCTCTCAAATCTATTTCTATATCGTAGTATCTTTTCTCATCGCGGTCCCATTTTAGAACTTTGAACTTTCTATTATTAATATCGCTAACAATCGCGCCAGCAAGTGCTATTATAGCAGGATCTCCCATTAAAAGCAAGTAGTCATTATCATTAAAATCTTTTAATACTTGTTGTAACTTAAAAGCCAAGGGCCCAGATGATAAAATTATTTGTTTATTGTCCGGAAGACATACTTTTAAATCGCCAAACTTTTCAGCTGAACGAACATTCCTACCCATTTCCTGTAATACATAAACTGTCATTTAATCTCCTCAATAAATAATATTTTCCTACCCCTACTATCTATTCTTGTGGACGAGCGAACAGAAATACCATCAAAACCTTTTTTGTAGGCTGTACATATAATTTTTTTAATGATAGGACTTATAATATCTGTATCCCATCTAATTTTTTTAACAGTTTTTGTATACCACTTAATCATGGATTTCACTTAATTGCGTACTTATTTTTTGTTGATCTTCTTTAGAAAATCCTTTTATATTACGAAAAAATGAAACATAATTTTTTTTAATTTCTTTTAAATCCAAAATTTCATGTTTTACTATTTCCCATGATTGAGTGTAATATTCTGGTTGTTTAAAAAACCAATCTTCCTTAATTCTTAATCCAGGACGAAAATCTAAAAAATCAGTATATCTTTCTTCCTCATCTCCGGGAACAGGACCCCCTTTCGGATCTTCCACTACTTCTGGATAATTAGTAATTGGTTTTGATTTATTAATTAAAAAATGATCAAACATATCAGCTTCCTCTAAGTCTTGAACAAAAGTTAACTCTAATGACCATTTCATACCTAAATTAGGTACAGACATTCCTTCATAATCTTTCCAATGTATTTTAGTTGGACTATATAATAAAGTCATATTTATTTCTCCTTTTTATTTCTTGATTTGTATTATAACATAGTATATAATGTAATGCAAGAATTAAGAAATAAAAATGTATAAATTTAAAACAGAGCCATATGAGCATCAAAAAGATGCCTTAAAAAAATGTTGGAATAAAGAAGCCTTTGCTATCTTTGCGGAAATGGGTACAGGAAAAACTAAAATAGCATTGGATAATGCATGCATACTTTATAATCGAGGCAAAATAGACCGCTTACTAGTGGTTGCCCCTAAAGGTGCGTATATGAACTGGGTAGATTTGGAAATTCCTACCCATGTTCCTGACTACATTGAAAAGAATGTATTGGCATGGAAACCATCCACGAGTGCGAAATACAGAGCACAATTAAAAAACATAATGGATTTGAATGACTATAGATTAAAAATTATGGTCATGAACGTGGAAGCATTTTCCACTAAAAAAGGATTGGAATTTGCCAAATTATTTTTAATTGGTAAAGCGATGATGATTGTGGATGAAAGCACAACCATTAAAAATCCCCAAGCAAAAAGAACAAAGAATATTTTATCACTCGCTAAAGAGACTAAGTACAGACGTATAATGACGGGATCGCCAGTGACACAATCCCCCATGGATCTATGGGCACAGATGGATTTCCTTGATCCAGAAATACTGGGTCAACAAAGTTATTATGCCTTTAGAACCCGGTACGCCGTGGTCATTACAGCGAATGCCGCAGGTGGAACACACAAGTACCAGAAGATTGTAAAATTTAAGAATTTGTCACAATTAGGGCAACTTGTATCACCACACTCATACCGTATATTGAAGAAAGACTGCCTTGACCTACCAGATAAGGTATATACAAGACGGGAAGTAGAATTAACGGATGAACAGCAAGTGGCATACAAGGACATGAAATCAAATGCTATGGCTGTACTACAAGGGCATTCACTTACAGCTGTCAATGTTTTGACACAATTAATTAGATTGCACCAGATAACATGTGGGCATATGAAAACGGATGGTGGTGACACACTGGACCTTAAAAATAATAGACTTGATGAATTGATGCAGATTCTAGGGGAGACGACAGGGAAAGTAATTATCTGGGCCAACTATATCCACGACATTAAACGAATAGAAAAAGCCATTTCAGAAGAATATGGCTCCAGTTCTTGTTGTACTTATTATGGTGCCACACTTCAAGAAGACCGGCAAACGTGCATTAATGCTTTCCAGGGAAAGACTTCCATACGTTTCTTTATAGGAAACACCCAGACGGGTGGCTATGGAATCACATTAACTGCTGCAAGCACAGTGATTTATTATTCAAACAATTATGATCTGGAGAAAAGAATACAGTCAGAAGACCGTGCCCATCGTATAGGGCAAAAGAATGCGGTACTCTATATAGATCTAGTAGCCAAAGGGACTGTGGATGATAAAATCATTAAGTCCCTTCGGAATAAAGTTAACATCGCTAAAGAAATTAGCGGTGAAGAACTTTCTACTTGGATTTAATTTTTATTTGTTTAGGTTTTTCAGCCTCAGGTATATCCCTGTGGTAAGAAACCTTAAGTAATCCATCTTTCAGTTCAGCATTATCAACTACAATATGTTTATGTAATTGAAATTTTTTGGTGAAACTCCTGTCAGAAATTCCTTTATGCCAAAAATCTTCTGTAGTCATTAGTGATGCTTCTTTATCTTTGCATCCATGAATACTTAAAGTATTCTCTTTAACTTCAACTTTCAAATCTTTCTCAGCGAACCCGGCTACAGCAAATTCAATGACACCTAAGTCATCCTTTTCTTTTATGTTGTATGGTGGATAAGTTGATACTTTTCTAAAACTATTAAAAAAGTCATTGTGAAAACCAAGAAAATGGTTACGTATTAGCTCTAATTCATTCATATAAACCTCCTATTAAAGCAAGATTGTAGGACCCATTATGGCATCCTGTATGTATTATATAAGGGAATCTAAATAAAAATCAAGTTTTTTCATGAAGGTATCACCTGCACGGTTAAACTTTTCACCAAGCAATTCAAAACGCTGAAATGTCAGATCACGTGAGCACATGAGAATGACACCCTGGTCTATGTCCGTTCCAAAGAGTTTGTTATGGGCCATGGCGTATGCTGAAAGCTGCATTAAGTAATCTTGTATCCATTCACGCTTCTTGGGCCTGTTAGTCTGCTTGAAATCAATAATTGTAGGGCGTCCTTTGTAGACGCCAATCATGTCCGTGGTCCCTGCATATTTGCCAGGATAATAAAGGTGCACTTCCGATCCCCATATTTCTGTAATGTCACTAAACGCCTCATCTATTATCTTTTGCGCCATTTTTTCTGCTTGTATGCCTATTTTGGTAAGATCCTTGTATTGTTCTCCGTTCACTAAACGTTCTATATATAGGTGGAGTGCGGTTCCAATCTGGGCAGAATCCTTGATGATTTTCTCTGCAGCAGCCTCTCCTACACGGGCACGCCATTTTTTTAAAAACGCTTTATCTTTTGTTTTATTTAAAACAGTTGTAACGGACGGTAAGCTTTCACCATCGGGTGTAAGGTATAACCTTGCATCTCCATCCTGTCGTGTAAGTTCTGCGTAATTATATTTCTTAATTATTTGCACGTGGTATTATAGCATAAGTGAAACGATTCCGCCAGTGTTAAATATCTTTTTAGGTCTTGGGTCTTTATACAGGTGCTTCATATACTTAAAAATATGAGCGTCACTCCATCCCATTTTCTTAAGTCTCATTATAATATTCATTAGATAAGGTATCTCAGCTTCTTTCGCATTGGATACAACTTTATGACTTCCTACTAGTATATTTCTTCCAGTTTTTGTTTTTGGTATGCGTATGTTGGCCTCTTCCGTCGGCATTCTTAAAATGATAGCAGGATTGTCTGGAGTCTGGTGTGCATATGCATGATGCGCAGCTTCTATTGGATCATTAGTAAAGAATTTTTCATCATCTCTTAATACATTCATTTGTTTTTTGGTGGAAATTTTAGCCGGATCATCGACAAGAGTTGTTCCACGATAAATTGATGGACCACCTCCCTCGATACCCCCACCAATCATTTGATATTTAGGGTCGGCTCTTGCCGCTGCTACGTCTGAGCCCATGTCTATTGGATTATGTTTAGTTATATGTTTTGTTAAAACATTTTTTAGATCTGATAGATTAGTCCTGGGTTTAGTCCTCAGGTGTCTAGGGAATGTTTTACCTAATGATGAAAGGCCTTTAGATTTTTTAGCCGCTTGTTTAGCAGCCAGCTTGGCCAGCAGTGATGCGAGTCCTCCCCACATTATACCATTCCGCCACGATTATATAGCATCCAGTCGCGCTTTCCGGCTGCGTTTTTCTTGTTCATTATCATTCGCACGTATTTAAAAATTTGCGCTTTACTCCATCCCATGTCTCTTAATCTACTTACAACAGAATAAACCATAGAAATTTTTGAATCATCTATAGCTGCCTGTGTTGGATGAATATGAGTAGGTGATTTTCCCCTAATAAAACCTTCGGGTAAATCTTCTAATTTTCTATTCATTGGAATTCTTCTCATAACACCTGGATTATTAATAGATGCTCCCATGATTCCTTTACTTGGGCGTATCGCATAATCAGCTGATTCCCATGGTGAAGTACTCCACCAGGTACCTGGTTTTTTACCTACTGATAATCCAGCTTCAGAAATAAGTTTTTTATCAGGAAACATAGTTTCTCCTCTAAATATATTTCTAATTTTTCCGCTGTATGTGTCCTTCATTAAAGCTCTTATAGCTGGATGTTTGCTATAGTCATGTTTTTTGAATTGTTTAAACATAGCAGGTGTCACACCTCCTTTAGGTGGAAAAAATGGCATACCAGTTAAATCTTTTGCCTGCGGTAATAAAAATTTTAATACATCAGGAGGTGGCAAAGCCTCATTATCTAATTTAATTGGAAGATTCCTCATTGACCCATCTAAACGAGTCATTTTCACTCCAGCTCTTTTTAATGCTAGTTTAGCTAATAAATTTGCTATTCCTTTATACATTAGTCCCCCAGCAAGTCTTTATATTCTTTGGTCAGATAACGGTTGATTCCTGATGTTGAATAGGGTTTTTTACCGACACGTGAGAGCTCCGCAGCTGCGAGATCCTCAAGGGACATCGCCGTTGTTTCCGCTTCATCAATCATGTCGTCAAGGAAACTTCGACCCCACCATCCTTCGGATCCCATCTCCTGGTACCAGTCATCCATTGTTTTTCTTTTATCCGGATTGGCACGGAAGAAATCCGAAACTTTTTTAAATCTTTGCGGGTCATTGTTCACCTTTCCGCGAACATAGTTCATGAAGGTCCCTGGATGTGGATCCAGCCAACGTGATGCGCCTTCCGCTAAATGTTCCGCAGCACCAAGTCGTGATTCCTCAGTGGCGCCATAGTAAGGGAGCCCTTCAGACTTTATTGTTTTCACCGGACGTGCTTCTGGGTATTGTTTAATAATATTAAGGACACGCTTCATTGCTGGGCGTCCCATTTTTTTAGCTAGTTGACTAAGTATTCCGTACATTACCATCCTCCGTGTGGGTTTGGTTGTAGTGATGTGATTCCACTGGACTCATATCCAATATGAGGACCATTAATTGGTTGTCCTGGAGGTCCTTGAGGTTTTGGTGTCCAATTTCCAATATTTGATTCATTTGTGGGATGGTGGATTTGGTCCATATTACTATATCCTACATCAACTCTATCATCATTGAATAGAGGTGTTTCATGTATATTAGAGTAATTGCCCGTTAATTCAGTTAAATACCTTGGGGTTAAATTCAGATGTGGTTTCCATGGCTGGTTTGTATCATAGGTTTCAAACATCGGTGGTTTAATCATATCACCCGGTGCTTTACGTAAAGCTGTCCATAAGTCGGGCATTAATTGTGCTTCCGTCAATCCTTTACCTTCAGCAATAATTGTCTCAATTCCTTTTGGATTAACCCACGGTCGAGAAAGTTCACCCCACTGCGTATTTAGAGTTAGAGTCTTTACCATTTTATTGTAAACCTTCTCCAGTTCCGGTCCTGTAATGGAATTTACATACTCCTTCATTTCTCCCAAAGTATCAGTTCCAATTGGATCTATGTTTCCAACATCGGCTGCCGATTTATTAAACATAGGTATAATATTATTAATAAGCTCATCTCTCATTTGTTGATATTCAGCGTAACTTTTCATGGCCGGAGTGGTTTCAGTCGTGAATCTATCATATAAACTAGAGTATTTTTTATCAAAATCTTCCTGCGTGATTAAATCCTGATTGAGAAAATCCTGTAGTTGATTTAATTTTGAATCTATATCTTCCATATCTTATCCTGCGTTCTGCATTTGTTCTGCCATCTCATGGGCGCGCGCAGATGTCTGTTTGGCCCATTTTGAATCCAGCATTTGGACGTGCGCTTCAAAATAATTTGGTGGATCCTCTTGAAGCGCCACCCACATTTTTCTAAACTTGGAAACTCCTCTCCCCCCAAGCTGAAAAATCATTTCACAGATAATAGTCTTCGCATCATCTGAAATCTTTAGGTCCTTACACATGTCATGTGTCTGATCAATTGCTGACTGTAAATCTTTTTCTAGTATGTCTTCCAGATATTCCTGGTCGTATGTTTTTCCGTCTTCCCAGTGGTCCTCCACGCAGAGGTGGCCGTAGCCCACGGTGCGTTTGGAAAGTGAGTCCAGATACACATGGTCCTTGAACCCTTCGTGTTTTTTTACTGACTCTAATAATTTATCGTAGTTCATTACATCATCGCCGTATAAATTGCCTTGAGAATTAAACCCAGCACTCCGAATGAGACTGTCCACACAATCTTGAAGATCGTATCAATCTTTTCAGAAAGATGGTGAATATGATTGTCCAGCTTCTGGTTAATCAGTTTTAATTCACCATTAATCTTAATAATATCTTCACGGTTCTGTGCCATTTTTTCTCCTTCCATTATATAACTCCCTTATCCTTCGCTTGTTTAAGGAAAGGATTGTCCTGTATTCCTTTTTGTGGTGTCGTAAACTTTCCGTCGTTCCCCATCACTGGGTTGAGGTCGCTGACGACTCCACCTTGATTCATTCCTCCGTACTGACTTGCTAGTGCAGCATCTGTATTGCCTGTATATAATTGTCCCGCAGCCTGTGAATTCATTACACCGCTGTTCGTGATGGATGAACCTGTTGTCTGTCCTGTGGAATAAGTACTGTCATCATATTCCACTGGAGGAGCTGGCTGTTCTCGTCCTGTAATGCCCAGTGAGTCACCAATAGGTCTTTTTAAAACCTCCGGTGTCATTTGGTCCACATTCTGTAGTACTTGGGGTGCCTGATTCATAATGGTATCAGCAATATCCTTGATTGAATTTTTGTTTTGGTTTCTTAAGTTTTGATTCCTGTTGGCTTCTTCCATATCCTGTATGGTTACAGTCCATTCTTCATATTCATCAGGCATTTCCTGGAACAAACGCAACATGTTTCGAACCCTAATCTGTGTTGGTAGTGTATCATCCATTGCATTTGTCCAGTTACGCATTGTAATAGGGGATGCAAAAACTCTACCGGCAAAACGCATGCCAAAGAAAGGAACTAATGCAAGTATTGCACTACTCTGTGCCGCAGCTGCGGTTCCTAACGCCGCCACTACATTTCCCATTGGTGAACTTGACTTAAGCGCACCTCCTGGTCCTTGGAGCACGGCTGAACGTGCAAGGAACGTGCTCATTGATGGCATGCCATGCTTGAACGTTCGATCGAGAACCTTTGATAGGTTTTCAAAATCCTTGTACGTAGGAAGACGACTGTTGTAAGCCTTAATATGATCTTTTGGAATGCTTGGATCAATCTTACCCCACAAATCATCATACCAATTTTCCATTTGTCGTGTTTTAGGATTAAATATTTTAAATTCTGTTACTGTTGGGCCAGGTAATGCCTTTTTGAAAAGTGTTTGAAGAGGGGATCCAGCTTGTCCTATTCCTAGGGCTTTACTGATAACCTTTGAATCAAAGTATTCAATACCTTCCACATTCTTCATTGAGTTTTTAAAAGTATTGGCAAGGTAGTGTCCTAGTCCTTTGTTGTAGGCTTTATCACCCACGATGTTTCTTAATGCCGTAAGGTTGCTTTCAACGAAAGCACCTGTGTCAGTTGATTTCGCTAACGTATTCCATAAGTTCTTGGACATGTCCGTTGCTTTCTGTGGTGTCTCAAGGGCCACGTTCCATCCAAATCTTTTAACGTTTCCTAACTGCTTGCCTGCATCTGTTCCCCAGATAAGCATTCCTTTGGAAAGGAAATTTTCATATTCCGTCCACAGTTTAGTCACATTGGAGAAAGGTGTGTTGTTCAGACTTCCAATGTCCGTCTCGAATGCTTTGTAGATTGAATTAATATCATCATAAATTGATCCAACCTCTGGACTCTTAGACCATCGTTCATAGCCACTATCCATGAGACGTTTTAATTTGTACATGTCACCCACGGTTCTTTTTCCTGGTGTCAAGAGAGTTGTGCCAGGTGTCCATCCTTGCGGTGGCTTGAGAATATTTTTCTGTAAGAAGTTTGAAAATTCAGAACTTAATGCTCCTCTTTTTTGATTGTTAAAGACAATGTTTTTTGCTGTTTGAACCAGTGATGCATCATCAACAATCGCACCTGCTGATTTTGCAGCGTCTAAAATTTGTTGATCATATTGCTGCGCCACTTTCCTGAATCCTTGCGCCTGCTTGTTAGCAAGTTTAATATAGTCCACTCCCATTTCCGCTGTTTCTACATACGGTGCAAAGCGACCAATCATTTCCATCATTCTTATTTTTTGTGCTTCACCTGCTACTTGTAGTGTTGCTTGGATTGGTCTACCAACAAATGGTACACGCGACATCATCGCAATATAAACATCCATGTATGGTCTACCTGATACAGCAAATCGTGGAAGAGTTGTTCCTGGAATTGTTTCCAGTGGTGGTAACCACTCATCTGACCTGTTGGATTTAGGCCCTAGCCAGTTGAATGCTTTGGAATTTGCCAAACGTGTTAATGCTTTTCCAATGAATGGAATATTCATTTGAACTGTTTCTTTTACAGGGAGGAAAGTTTTTCCACCCCACGGAACGATTGCGCGCCCCTTTGTTCCAATGAACATACCTTCTTCTGGATCAAATTTTTGTAGTGCTTTTTCAGCTGCCACCAATTCTTCCCCTGTTTCCGTTCCAAAATCCTCATATAATTCTTTTGTCGCTGCGTCCTTTCCTTTATAGACGCTACTTGCTGCACCTGGAGGTGTTGTTTTCATGCCACCTAACCATCCACCAAATTTCTTGAAGCCCATATAAGCCGGTCGAATGCCAAAGAAAGCTGTACTAATGGCAGCGTCTACCATTGCCGCATCCACTGCGTTAGCGATACGTGTAGGTTTTCCTTCCGCTTTGAAAGGATTGAATCTGTGTGGAGTAAGGTCTGAAAAGCTTCCTAGTTCTGGCCTGTTAATTCCTTCATCACCAAACGTCAAACGCTCAGGTAATTTTTCCAGAAGAGGATCCACTCCCACCTGCAAGGCTTTATCCAGCCAAGGTGAGATGGAATCATCAACAACTTTATTTCTTTGTGCTTTTGGCATGGAAAGAAAAGCCTTCGCTTTCCCTGCACGGTTCATTGCATCCAGAATCATTTCATATCCAAAGTCAGCTGCACCCACGGCAACGGCGCCATGAACAACACTACTTACAACACGTCCTAACCATCCACCTTTTCCTTTAATAAATCCTTTTCCTGCACCTTTAGCAAATTTTTTAATCAGTCCACCATTCCATCCGTAAAGACTTCCTTTCAATCCAGCTCCGAAATGCATGCCTGCTTCAACCATTGGATAAGGATTAGGTTCGTTTGTAAACAAACCAAACTCATCATAGAGTCGGTACGTATCAGCACCGACGGGTAGGAAATCAGCATCAGTTAAACCTGAAGCTGCGAGGATGTCAGTCTTTGCTTGAAGAGCCATCTGTTGATACTTTGTATCACCTGTTTCTTCATATCTTTTCTGTGCCTTATCAAATATCGTGGCAAGTTGATCTTTTACGTTTTCTTTTCTTTTAACATAAGCAGCAGAATTAACTTCACGTGATTCTTGAATCTTTTTGTCTTCCTGGCTCATCAACCACGGGTTGCTTTTACCGAAAGGAGACGCAAATGGAATTGCCATGTTACCAAGTTTTTGGAAAGGTGCTATTAGTGTGTCCGTCGCTAGAAATTGATTCTGTCCTATAATTTTTTGAGCTTGGGTAATAGGTATGCCTGTTGACGAAGTGTCAACAAATTTTTTATCCGCTGGTCCTTGGTCCTCGGGCATAGTGTCAAAGACGCTTTGTTGATATTGTTTTATTCTATCTGCCATTATTGATCCAATAAGTTAGTCCAGTAATCAAAAGCATCCCCAATGTTTTTGTTTGTTTGCTGGGTGTCAGCGGTTATAACTGATGTGTTTCCCCCCATGAAAGAAGAGAATGATTCTATTCCTGGTCCTGGTATATCAAAACTGTAAGTAGAATAGGAAGGATCATTTCTACGTAAGTCATAATATATATTAGCCATGTTTTGTGCGCCTGGAATTGTATACAATTCACTGACTTTTTGGTATTGGTTTTGACGCGCTTCTTCATTAGGAATAAATCCTGCCGTATCAAGTTGACTAGACATTCCTTCATATAATTCTTTATAAAGTTTAACGTAGTTTCCAATAACAACCTGGGGCATGTTAGCCCTTCCAAATAAATCTGTCGTTTTTGTTTCTTCAAATGATCTTCGAAGAACGTCTGCTAACATACGTCCAGTAGGTTGACGTTTTCTTGCGAGCGCTAAACCAAGAGTTGTTTCAAAGATTTGAAGCTCACCTCTTCGAGGATCGAATAACATTTTTTCTAGTGAACCACGAGTTAGGTAACGCCCACCTTTCACATCATATTTTCCTTTTGTATCTACATACACTGCGTAGTCTTCCCCTCCAATTTTAATAAACTCTCCTGGAGTTGCATTTTCAAGAACACCATATGTCATTCCGAATCCTTTAGGATCACCTTGATCATATTCATTTCCTAAAGTGCTTCCTGGTGTAAGTGATTCATAATATTCACCAAGCTTGCTTGATCTGTTAACAACAAAGTCATTATCTGTTATTTGTGAAACTGAATTAGGTCCAAAGGCTGCCTTAAACCCATTGGCTATTTCCGTGGCAGCGTAAGCTGATGGTCCAAATTTTCTTGTTACCCACCCTCTTACACCAATGAGGTCTCTGTTCTCAATCATCATTGGAAGAATACTATCCGCCATGGAATTAATAGCAGAGTTAATATAGTTCGCTGAACGCAACATTGCATCCTTACCAGCATCCGTTATCATCATGGAAGATGTATCACCCTGTGCTGACATCCCCGTCATCCCAGCTGCTGTGCCGGATGATGGTTGGAAAGTATAAAATGGAATTCCTAGTGTATTGTTTTCGTCCATGAAGTAATTCATTTCATCGCTGTTGGCACGGTACTGTCCCACCAGTCTTCTGTTTTTTACTATAGGGGCACCTGTAAATCTATCATAAGCGATTCCACCATCTCCTGTTCTTTCATATTCATTTGCCCACACACCAACAAAGTCACCTGTACGTTTGCTGTCATCCTGTACATCCTGCATGTACATTTGCAATGCAGCTTGTCCTATTTCTCTTTCTGATTTTCCTTGCTCGACGCCCATCTGGAACAGCATTGGTGCTGTTTGCATCGCTGTCTGTCCAATGATGTCAACAAATCCCTTGACACCTGGATCATCAGACTTGCCTGCCATAAGCATGCCACCCACTTGCATAAGGAGTGCACCTTTTTGCATACGCATTCCTTTATCACCTGTTCCTAGGAACTGGCGAACAACATCCTTGTAAGCCTTCACGCGGTTAACGGAATCACTTTCGATGGTTGCTGAATTAGGATTGTTTGTGGCGTCTACTGTCGCTTGGTCACTTTGAACTTGGTTTCCATTGGCCGAGAGTGCGTCGTTTTTTAATTGTTTTTCTTCCTCAAGAATTTTTTCATTCGCTGTGTCTTTTTTATCGGGTAGAGGAATAACTTCTGGGTTTTTAATTACCTCCGGTGGCATGTCCACTAAATCATCTTTAGGAAATTCAGGTGGTGCCAAATCTTCTGCGGTAATGATTGTATCTTCTTGTACTCTTTCCGGCAATAAATCAGAAACTTCATCTATAGCGAGTCCAGTGCCAAACCATGAAGCTGAACCTTTTTTCCAGCCTTGTTGGCCAGTCATCATGTCTGCATAGTTTTTAAAATAAGGATTGTTTTTGTAAGCTCCACGCAGAGGTTGCGCGAACCGTTTAGATCCCTGTTTTAAACCCTGTTGTAAAAGAAGTTTTGCTATTCCTGTAACCACCGTGCCTCCTAGGTCATGTAGCCCGATGCGATTCCTGCTCCCATTATGCCTAAGCCAGCACCCAATGCCTGTGACAGAGGATTGCTGACGGGAGAGGTTCCCATCGTCATTGCCATTTGCCCAGACGGCGTTCCTGAAAATGCGTCACCAATGTATCCTAGGCGTTGCCACGGATCCATACGGTTTTGCAAGTACGCTTGATAGTTTGCATCAGATTGTTGCTGTTGCTGTTGCTGCTGTACTGAACCGACACCCATCTGTTGGGCAATTCCTTTTCCCCACATGTCATGTGCCTGTCCATATCCTGCCGCGAGTGATTCTCCTACGGCTCGTCCTTTTTCTCCCTCAAGTATTCCCGTAAACAGTTGATTTCGCTCTCCCCCGAAAGCTCCTTTGCCAACCGCACCTAAGTTGGCTTGGTTGATTGACTGATCAAACTGATCGGTAATTCCTTTTGTTACATAGTCCTGGTATTGATTAAGATATTTCTTCCATCCTTCCGGATCCATGGCGGATTCCATCGCTTGGTTTTGTGCGTCCGTAAATCCTACAACCTGTTGCGCCTCTATTGGACCCTGTCCGGCATGAGGTTCATTCATGTTCGCGACAACCTGGTCCAAGTACCATAAAAATTTCGCCTCCATCTCCGGAGACATTCCGCTTGTCTGTGTTCCTACGGTTGTTCCCGTTGGATAGTTACCCGTATCTACCATTAAACTCTCGCCTCCTCTGGTCGTTCCGAATTGGGATCAAGTGAATTCATTAATGAATAAAGTCCTTCATGCCCTCCTGGAAAATTGTTTGTTGCTTCCTCGGTGAATACGAATTCACCGTCGGATAATGCCACAGGTCGAATGGAATCCGATGTCCCAGTTCCTGGGCCCACGGCGCTTCCACCTGCGGTGTAGTCATCCTTGTATGGAACACTTCCGCCTTTGTTGAATTGGAAGTTATAGTCTTTTGGTGTTCTGGTTTCGTAGTATGGATTACGGTATCCGTCTTTCCATATCTCCTTTGCTTCCTCGTATGGAATTCCGTGCTGGAACGCCCATAGTCTTATTTGTTTTTCTTTTCCTGCGAGCCATTGCTCTTCCTCGGTCATTCTTCCGCCATACATTCCTGTAATTTGTGGAACGGATGTCGCCATTAAGTCGAGGTCTCCTGTTAAAGCAGATGCTAGTCCCGATAAACCAGGATTGGTTAAAGCTGCTTCTGAAGCTCCTGGATTCGTGAAGTAAGACATATCAACTCCTGCTTTCGCTAAGTCTGCAGTTTGTTTAGGAGGAAAATATGTAGATACTCTAGGTGGACCTACAGCAGCTCCTTCTGTATAACCTGTAGGGCCCATAAATTCTGCCGCGTGACTCATATCATACTCAGGAATCATTTCTTTTCCTTGTGTATATTTGGTCACTGGATCTCCAGCAATTGATACACTATCGCCAAAATCACCTAAGGCAAAATCGTACCAGCTTTTTTTATCAGCTCCTTTTAATCCGGGTATTTTATTATAAGCACTCGCTGCTTGTGCGGATTGTAGTGCCGTAAATGGCATTGATCCAAGCGCCGCATAACCCATCGATTTCCATGGATGTTTTGATCCTGTAAGCGTTGCGATTCCACCTTGCATTGCCGCGTTTGTTAAGGCGTTCTTGACCCATGGTGACTTAAGAAGAGCTCCATATTTACTTGCTCTTAATTTACCTAACATCGACCCTGTAGCACCAGTTCCTAAACTGGCAGAGAGCCACGGTGCCGCCGCACTAAGTAGCATGATTCCTGCAGGACCTGATAGTATGTCCTTTCCGCCTTTAATTATGTTTTTAAAACCTTTGTCTAGCCAGCCCATATTATCCTAATTGTGTTTCAAGTAGTTGTTGAGCTTCTTCTAGCGTATAGCCATTGCCCATAAGATGATATAAATCATAATTTCCAAGATGAGCTTTGTCGGTAGATTGTTCCTTTGCTAACCATTCGTTAGCTGCCTCTATTCCAAGTCGCTCAGCTATTGTTTGCCATGTTTGAGTATAATTTACCAAATCATCATAACCAGCTGGTGGTCTATTTGAAGGTGGAGTGTATGGTGAAGGTAAAAATTGTTCATCAGGATAAATTTGATTTATTGGAGATGTCATAGGAGAATCCGCATAAGCTAATGCATACCCTCTGTTTACATCTCTTAGACCTACTTGATCTTCATCCATACCAAAAGTTTCTCCAAAGAAATTATCATATGTACCACTTAAATTTTGCACATAAGGATTACCCCTTCCATACTTTTCCATTTGATCGGCTATAAGAGCCTGATAAATATCACCTGATTCTCGTAATTTTTTTACTTGTTCTTCTTGTGTCATGTATAAGTCAGGACTATAAGTATCCATGGTTCCTTCATCTAAATACATTTCATCTACATCTATTTCTCCTGCATTCATGGCATTATTCCATGCAATCATCTTTAATAAATCTTGTTGTGGTCCAACGTAATCAAAATTTTCAGTTATACTAGGATTATTAAATTGCTCAGCAACAAGTCGTGCGCCTCTATTATGAGGGCCATCTGGTCCACCACCATATATATTTGCAAAAATATCTGGATTTACATGATAATCGTTGTCTCTATATCTCCATGGATCTATAGATCCATCTGGATTTGTCATGTGCCCAACCATTTGTCCATAACCATAATCAAATCTATCTGCCATTTCTCTCGTTGGAAACGATACATCATAAGACTGTGATACATCGTCAATAACATCCCATGGATTAGATACTATATTAGGCGTAAATGTTGGTGCATAAGATGGTCCTAAACTGGATATTCCAGTTCCTTTCATAGTGTCGAAGGCTTGTTTATAGATATCCGTGTTTACCATTATATTTTCCCTGCGTTACCCTGTAGTATTTCGTGAATAGCTGCCTTGATTACTACGTCTTGTCTTATGTGCTCTGACTTCGTGGCAGTTGCAGGATTGGCAACATCATCATCAGCTTCCTTCGCTGATCCGTATTCCTTGCCTGTTAACGTGTTGGTAATAGTGATTTCCGCAGGGACCACAATCTTGGGAACTTTCTCCCCGTTGATCTCCACGTATTCTACTACTCCGTCATCTTTTATAGGCATAATCTCTCCTTATAGCAAGTTTTTTCTTTGTTATCAACCATTATGAAATCTCCAATAGAGCCAGATAGATATTCACTGGCTGTACATTAGTATTAATTTTCAAGATATCCCCCTCTTCAAGTACCCCAATGTCACTGGAAGCCAAATAAAAGAAAGATTCCGTGGCTTTATCAGCCACTGCTGAATTGGTGCTCAGCGCAGTGGAATTAACTTTTAGGGTAATTATGGCTGATCCACCTGAATTATTATAGGCCCACGCCGTCTTAACCAATGTAGTCGTGACGGATGGCACTGTATAAATTGTAGAGTCACCAGTGCTCGTAAGCGTTGTCATAACTTTTTTATAACTGTTAGCCATTTATCCTAAATACCATGCCATTGCTTCCTCTTCGGCGCGTAATTGCTCCGGTGTATAGGAAGTGTTTAATACTTGTATTAACAAATCAATGGTGTTGATTAACTGGTTAATCTGTGATGGGTCATATTCTAGTGGTGCTTGTGGTAAACGTGGTATTGCAATCTGTGCCATTATCTTCTCCCGTCTTGTCTAATTTCAGCACGGTATGTGCCAAAACGCCATGCGTCATCTATCGCTGAACTTTCTACACGAAGCGCACCCTGTCGTCCGCGTGCGCGTGTATCAACTTTAGTTGTTGAAGTCGTTACGGCAAAAGGTCCAATGGTGTTTTGCGTTGACGTAGGATAGTCTCTAAATTTTAATGTAACATTTACTGTTCCTGTTAAATTTTTGAAATCAGGAATAAATCTTTTTATTGACATAAGATATTCCCCAGCCTGTGGAATAACAAAATCCCCTGACTCCACGTAAGCTGTTATCGCCGCACCTTCCGCATTCGATCCAAACTCCTGGCTATACATGTATGCTCTTCCTGCTGTCAACCCTGTAATCGTGCTGATCGTTGCAGTTGTGTCACTTGAATCATATGTTGTTGCGTACGGATAGGAATAAATTCCCTTATCAATCCAACTGGATCTGTTTAAGGTTCCTACATACCATACTTGGTCTGCGTAATTATAAGTTACGCAACGATTAATAACAGAAGAACCGGATGATGGATAGAACCATGTGACTTCATTAAATTCACCGTTGTTGGCCGCGAAAGTATCACGCTGGCTACCTTCTGAAATATCCTTAAATACATAATCCTCTACTGCGCATCTTAATTTCTGCACGGAACCATCAAACATAAAGAAAGAATCTTTTCCCATCCAGAAAGATGTTCCATTGACATCAATGGTAGAATTTAATCCTGCGGCACCACAGTTAGCGCCTAGTTGAGAGAAACCAAATGTGAAAGGTGCTCCAACCAATTGCATCTGGTACATTGCTGTATCACTCCAGATAAGAACCGCACCACGTGAACGCTTAGCGGATATCAATGAACTACCATCCGTCAGTCTTTGTGAACCAGCCGTGTTAGTTGTACTAGGAGTCCAATCATTAACATTTTCTTGATCACACCACCTAATAAACATATTATCCTGTGTGCCTGTACTACCTATGGTAGTCTCTGTTCCAAAACATACTACATGTCGGTCAGTACCGGACACAATAGTAAATAAACTTTTAGTAGGAGCAGCTGATACGGTTGTTGATGTTGCGCGTGTCCCAGTTCCAACGGATGTATCCCAGTAATAAAGACCACCATTTAACTGCTGGGCAATCATGTCTTCCCCCCAGTTATCGAGTGACCATTTTCCTGAATCCAATTGAACGGCTTCCACGCCTGTTAATCCTGCACGCGAAGTTCCCCAGGTGCTAGCACCCCATGTTCCTGCACCCCATCCATATCCTGCTGTGGATACAGGAGGGTCAGTGTTAATTTGATACGCAGCGTTAGCTGTTTCACCTGCAGCTCCTGTGCTTGTTGCCGCGGCCTTTGCTGTTATTTGATACTTGTTTGTTTGGTCCGTGGGCGGCGATGCTGTATCACCTAAGGCAGTAATCTCGAATTCTCCTTCGAGGTTCGCTGCTACAATTCCATTGACCGTTCCTGAGACTCCTGAAATGGTGACAAAGTCACCTTCCCTTGCGCCGTGTGTTGCGTCATGGACAACCACGTTCGTTGATGTGTCTATTGTAGTAAAATTTGTAATGTTTCCCGTTCCTGAAGCACGGATTGGTGTTATATCGGCCCATTCACTGTCAACATAAACATAAAGTTTCTTGTTTGTTCCTATTGAGGTGTAGGGTGATCCGTCCAATGAGGACCATGCATGAATTCCGCGTGCGGCGCCAACAAGGGCATCACTCGTTACCTTTTCCCATCCTCCAATCTTTTCCGGAAGACCATAGCGAAAACGTATGTTGTCTGAATCAATCCATCTTCCTTCAGCACCCGTGGGGGTGTCCTGCTTGTCTACTCCAGGTGTGAAAGGCATATCTACAAGAGGCATTTAAACTCCTATACTGCTGAATCGTAAACTCTAATCCAACAAGCTCCTATTCCATTAACATTAACTAAAATAGCTCCGTTTTTAGTCCCACCTGAATCGGCTGAAGTAGAAACATTTGTTGAACTATCAGTAGCTGTTGTTCCGTCAAAATAAATAAATTGTTTATCTTCATCATCCTGATCCAATGCGAGACAGGCAATAGCGCCTGCTGATTCCTTTTGGTTAATCTCAAGACGGGCATCCGCTGGTGTTGCCGTGCCAATTCCAATCTTATCCGCTGAACCATCCACAATAAACATATTTGGTTGGGGGTTGGAACCACCACTTTCCAGTCTAAAATCCAATGACGCCGCGGAGTCATTCCATACAAACCCTGCACCGTCAAAATCAGAAGCACCTGTAACCTTGACCGTTCCAGCCACATGAAAGTCATCGGCTGGACTATCTGTTTTTATACCCACACGGTCTGTGCTGGCGTCAATAAATAAAAGGTTGGTTTCACTATCACCCGCAAAGCGTGCGTCATAATCCCCTTCGGAATTGTTGAATGTAAAAGCTGTCGATGCAGCCGTTGCATTTACAGGATCAAAACTAACAGCATTATTAGCGGTAAGTGTTCCGTTGGCGAGTATATTTCCCATGTCCGCGCCAACATCAAACATTGTTGAACCGTCGGTGTAAAGAACATGCTTCGCGTTATTAACCAGTAATACACCTGTCCCGCCGGATGGCTTGAAGGTTAAAGTCCAGTTATTTCCTGTTCTGCTTGTTGCGTCATCCACAAAATACCATGTTGGCTGCGCCGGACAAACGATGTTCGAATTTCCACTAAGTGTTCCTGTAAACTTGAAGGAAGCAGTGTTGATTTGATTTCCTGTTCCAGCCGATCCTGTCGTGAGTGTTTGTGTTGTGCTTGCGACAGCAACAGCTGTGTACCCCTTGATGGAGGTATCAATCTTGCTCATGTTGTCATTGGTCAGGTCACCCCACGTTCCGGAGTGGGAACCCGTTGTAAGCTTGTTAAGTTGTAATATCGTCGTATCGGCCATGTATCCTCCTAACCTGTATTCACTTCAATCCATGTTGAGGTGTTTGAATCATCAACCACGCTCCATGAACCTCCACCTGTATCCGGAACTCCGTTCCAGATCGTCAGTTTAAGTGCTCCAACAGCGGCTGCCACTTCAACTCCCGTTGGTATAACTTTCGCGGTACCAGTTACGGTAACCGTTCCCATTCCAAATTCCGCCTGGACTCCAGTCGGAACTATTGTCCACACAAGTGTAACAGTTCCAACGGCAAATGTCGAGGAAACTCCTGTTGGTGTCACCAACGCCGTTCCTGTAACCGTGGAATCTCCCACGGTAAAGGTTGCCTCAAGTCCGCTTGGTTCCACGAGCGCCGTTCCGGTGACAGTGACGGTTCCAAGGGACGATTCAATAAGAAGTCCCGTTGGCGTTACCAATGCCGTTCCAGTTACAGTTGTCGTTCCAAGGGAGAACTCAGTTGGTAATCCGCTTGGCGCGACCGTGATGGAAATGTCAATTGTGGCACTTCCAACCGCGAACGATGCAGCAAGGCCACCTGGTTCTACAGTTGCATGCCCAAGAATCTGTGCGGTCCCTAGGGCGAAATTAGCCTGCTCGCCCGTTAGGGCTACAACAGCGTGCTGCGAGATGTCCTCGGCGAAAGCGCGCTCACCGAATGATGACGCAGCGAAAGTCATTAAGCCTCCTTATATAAGGAAGTTATTTTATCAATCGCTCCTGCACCGAAAGCCATTATAGTTTATCCCATTCTATTTTAATATCTTCTTTAGATATTGGTGTTGTTCCTTCAAGCCAATCTATTTCACAAGTATCTAAATTGTCATCTCCTCTTACAACAACTTTAGCATTTGAATTTAATATAAGTATAGCTTTAATTACACTTTTTCTATCTTTTATATCGGTCATGCTGAAATCTCCATTAAGGTAATAGAACTCTTTGGTCTAATGCTACCTCTTATGTAATTATTAATCTGTATTTGGGTTGTGTTGTCTGAACTAGCAAATTTTACTTTGTAAGTTAATTGTGATGTAGATGAAGGACTATCTAAATATGTTATTCCATCACCTGTTTGTCCACTATCGTTTGTTGTGTTACTAGTAACAAGACCAACTGTGCCACCAAAATCTACTATTTGAGTACTATCTCTAAAAAGTGCTAAATCTAATGATGTATCTTCATGGCTAACATAAACTCCATTAATTTTAACAACCGCTAAAATTGTACTTGAAGTTGCACTTGGGGTTATATTAAGTGTTAATGAAGTGTCTGCTAAAGTTGAACTAGTTGTTGAATCAACTGTTCCGTTTACTACATTAACCACCTGCAAAACCTTACCAGGTGCATAACTTGTAGCACCTGTACCACCATTAGCTGCAGGCAGTGCACCAGTCACCTTGGCTGTCAGATCTATTGATCCTGCGAGTCCTGCGTTTTTAACCGTTGTCAGTGCCATGTTATCCTATTAATTTGTATCCTGTTAATGTGCAGTATAAGGAATTGAGATCCCCAGCCGCATTCGCATAAACATAAGTTTCAATATAATCTGTTGCAACTAAAGTTAAAACAGCACTAGCTTGCATATACATATTTGCAGTAGCTTTTGAGCCATATCTTTGTGATCTAAAGATATTCTGTTCAGAGCCATTTTTATAAAGTCGAAGTTGAACATATTCTCCATCATCCACATCATCATAAAAAATTTTATGAAAGAAAAAATATTTACCACCCTCTCCTGCTGGCACAGTAAACTTATTGGAGGCAAAAGCATTATCTGTATCAAAACTTTCTGTGTCCCAAGTTACTTTAGTAGCAGTTTCACTACTTATGCTTTGGTCCCCAGAAAGTGTTACTCTAAAAGCTGGAGTATTAGCTAACCCAGCGCCCGCCAAAGTGGTAGCGCCTGTTCCTCCAAATCCTACAGGCAATGTGGTAGTGGCCGTGCCACTTCCGTCAGATTGCAAAATAGTATTGCCACCCGTATCCTGTATCTTGTCTACTTGTATCGTGCTTGCCATTAATTAATTCCTTTTAAAATCATGTTATAATCCTATATGCTCCGAAATATGTTGCTTGATAATGTAAATTTGTAAATTTACAATCAGTTCCACCCTGTTTGTTTGTTACTCCATAAAGCTCAACATAATCAGACGAGCCATCCATATCTATTATTGCTGAAACAAAATTACTATTCATATACCCATAATTATCTCTTGGGTCGATAGTTGCACTTCTTAAAGCAGCTCCATTTTTATAAATCATAGCCCTAGCTTCTTTTGTTTGTGAAGCATCTGTTAATGATGTAACAGCACCATAAACATAATATTTTCCTGCGGTAGTTGGAGTAAATCTATAATTTGTGCTGTTGTCATAACAACCATCTGAATCATAAACTTCTGTATTAACCACAACTTTTGTATTTGCATTATCTGTAACATCTTGAACTGCTGACATATATGCATCAAAAGCAGGAGTGTTAGCTACAGCAACTCCGCCACTTTGCATAGTTCCAGCCACATTAAAGGTCGCACCTGATGGTACTGTTACCGTATCACCTGACGTGCCAAGCGTTAGCGTGGTAGCTGTCTTTGGATCTACCTGATCAACAAATATTTTACTCACTTTTTACTCCTTAACTCTTTGGGTTTGCATCTTTGATCCCTTGAATACGTGTTTTCCACGCGTCGATATCCTTAAATATCTCATCAAGCTGATCGCCAATATCACCATAAGCTGTTTTGCGCGTGCTTCTCACGACGTTGTTCACTTCAGTAACATCCCCTGCGGCTTCGTGTACGGCAAGGTCGGCATCACTAGGCTGTGCAAGCCCCGCGATATTCCATTCCTTGATGTACGGTCCTTTGCCGTCGGAGTCATCCTGAAGGAGAACGTCACTTGTAAAGTCAACGGTCTTGCCCGCCGCCTCCACGTACGCTTTTACCTTAGTTGATAACTGTGCCATTTAGACCTCCTTTTAAAATTGTTAGCCATTTATATTCCTATCAGTTTATATCCAGCAAAGTATGAAAAAGTACCATTAAAATCTCTATCAGAGCCATAATTATGATAACCTGTAATAGTAACCTTGTCTACTTGTATCGTGCTTGCCATTAATTAATTCCTTTTAAAATCATGTTATATTAATTTAAACCCCCAAAAACCAACATCAAAAAGAGCTGTAGAGCCACCACTATTTTGATAAAGATTTACCTCAAAGTAATCATCACCATCTGCATAAACTATGGCACTATTACTAACAGTTGGATAACTAGAAGCTACTATATTTGTTTCAGCATCATAGCCACCTAAAGGTAAAGCCGCACCATTTTTACGAATACCTATAATAAACCTTGCAGTTGCACCTATATTATTTGCACGAGCAGTTGCGGCAAGATAATAATATCCTGCAACAGTTGGAGTATATTTATCACTAGCAAAATAATTATCTACATCATACGTTTCAGACCATCCTGTAACAATCGTATTAGTTGCATCTGCAACAGTAACAGAAGCATCATAAACCATAAATTTTCCAGAGTTAGTTCCACCAGCACTCGCCCAAGTAGAGTCACCTCTTAAAAAAGTACTAGAGCTTGCTGTTCCACTTCCAAGAGAAGCTGTAGCGATTGCACTACCTGTACTTAATGTCACACCCGAAGGTATGCTTACCGTATCGCCTGACGCTCCCAACGTGATGTCGGTTCCTGTACTAGGCTCTATTGCGTTGACGTTTACTTTACTCATTTATACTATTACCAATGTTGATCCCGAAGGAATTGTTACCGTTCCCGTAAAGCTGACAGGCCCTGCAATCAAGCCATTCTTGCTGGCGTTCATCGTGAGCGTGCTGTAAGTTACTGGGTTTTCACTATAATATGTTGCGGACAGTTTATCAACTGTTACCGTCCCATCCGAGGGGGTCCCAACATCAACGTTTTCGCCCATCGCAACAATAAAATCAATGTCACCCGATGCAACGGAAACTCCGCCGAAATCCAATGTCGCTCCTGAAACAGTGTACGCCGTTCCTGGTGCTTGAATAACACCTGAAATGCTCAGAATCAAGTTCTGCGCCGCTGACGGATGGTAGTCCACAGAATCATACTGAAGGGTATAGGTTGTTGCAGGTGTTGATCCACTCACTGCGAGGATCTTCCTACTCCCTATGTCTAAATCGCGTCCTACGTATGGCATTAATCAGCCTCCTCTATTGTATTACCATCTGCTACCCATTGAAGAATATTTTGATAGTCTGTGTTATCTTCATTAGTTGGTACTGATAATTTTTTTGTAGTTCCATTATTATCTTCTGGGTAAATTACAGAAATAGAAACATTAATCCCATCTCTTGCAACATATTTTAAAGTACAATTTTCAAACATTATAACTCCGATGTATATGATATTTTAGATGAAGAACTACCTGTATATATAAATCCTGCATCACCTTCATTAGCACTCATAGAAGTAAGTAATAGTTGAGTGCCATTAAGTGTAGCTCTATCAATAGATATGGCACTTCCTGTAATAGCCTCTACTGAATTAGCTTGTCCATGTTGATAATAACTACTTCCAGTAGCTATTTCTAAAGCAGGTGCTATCCTCATTGTTGTTGGAAAATTATGCATCAATACAACTGTACCTGAAGTATATGATGCTGTCATACCTACAATTTTTTCATTACCCTCTATGTAATTTAAAAAATATCTTTGACACCTAGCTAAATTATCTCCATAACTTTCATGTTGAAAAGGTGGTAGAGTAGAAGAAGTATATTCGCCTACTTCTAGTTGTATTGCTGTAATCCAAAAATCATTTGATGTGCTATCAGCATGATTAACTTGTCCTACTGCTCTATTTGCATTTACATAACTAGCCCAAGTTTCTTGTAATGTGCCACTAGTAAAATTACTACCTGCACCTAAATAAAATTGAACATTTAAAGCACCACCATTATTATTAGCTAAAGCACCAGAAGTATCTGCTGGAAAATTAACCACTTTCTTTTCCCAAGTATCAGTTGATGATATTGTGTATGATTGTGAAACTTGTCTGTTATTAGTGTTATCATATAATTCTAAAATGTTTGTTCCAGTTTTAGTTGCTTTAACCCAAAATGATATTGTAACCTTTTCTGCATTAGCAGTACCTTTTTTAAGTAACTGTAAATTTTGACCTTCAATACTTTGTTTATGTAATATATAATCAGATGCACCTAATGAGCCATCTGCTGTTGTACAATCATATTTAGTTGAAGTTAAAAAACCATAACCACTTGGTACATCTGTATCTTGGGAAATAGTCCAAGTACCAGAACTTGATATTGCTAAATTCCATCTATCACAAACATAATAACCAGTAGCAGTTTTACCAGTAGCAGAAGTACCTCTTTGAGCCACAGCCATATTACCATTTATAATTAATGGCTTTGCATTAGGTCTAAACAAAGTAGGAACACCAGAAGTCTTGGCTGCTGTGACAGCCGCATCCTGTATGCCTGCCGTTCTTACTGCATCATCTAGTATGGATAAGTTTGTTACCTTGCTTGTTGCCATTATGCGTTCTCCAATGTTTGTACTCTAGCTTCTAAAGTTTCTATTTTTGTTATTGCTTCTTGTAAGGCACTTGTCAGTAAAGGAACAAGTTTTGCTTGGTCTATTGATTGATAAACAGGAACTTCTTTTTCTGCAATCCATGTACTATCAGATGGATAATTACCATTTGCTTTGCCATCAATGTAATCTTGTTCTAACACTCCATTATAAATCATTGTGCCATTTGCATTTAAAACAACATCCTGTTTTGTTTCAGTTGCGTCTTTATTTCCTGTTATAGCTTCTGGTACAATGGTTGAAACTTCATGTGCTAAAAATCCATCAACAGTTGTATCTGCGTCAGTTTTAAAATTAAATCTTGCAGGTTTTAATTGTTTTAATCTTGTAGTAGCATCAAAGTCGTAACTTATATTTTCTTTAAGACGATAGTCTGATGAAGTATTAAAAGCTGTTGCACTTGCATTTGTTGAGACACTACCAACATTTCCATTTCCATTAAAAAAATTTATTTGTGCTGTATTACCAGTTGCATCTACTTTAATTGCTAATGGATAATTTGTTAATTCTTTAATATTAAATGCGGCATTGGAATCAATAACCGAAGTTGTAGCAAAAAGAAATCTTTTTGAACTATCAATACGCATTGCTTCACCTTGATTACAAGCAAATTGTAAACTATCAATTGAATGAGCATATTCTATTCTTGCTATATTATTTGAGCCACTATCAGCAAAATATATTCCCCCAGTATTACCTGTGCCAGTTGCAATAGTTATTCCAGCATTACCAGAATTTTCTAAAACTAATTCATCAGCCGCACTAGAAGCACTTGCACTACTATCAGCAGATTTAATATGTAGTCCAACTCCTAAATCAGCATTAGCTCCATCTGCTCCACCACCTATAATTGTTCCATCATATATGAAGTTTGTTTCTCCTGTAATGGCATCCGCACCTGTTACAGTTACAACTTGATTGTTTGTAGAAGTTGCCAAAGCAACCCCTCCTGGATCTTGCCATGCATTATCGCCACGAAGGAACGTACTTGAACTAGCCGTGCCTGTTGCTGAAAGTTGTGAAAGTCCTACTGATCCTGCACCTGGGTTTACGGTTTGAACCGCCTTGCCCAAGAAAACACAATACATTGTGTCAGAAGTTGTAGTTGCCGCTGAAAGTGTAAGAACTGTGCCTGCTGCTGTATAGGCATACGAACCGCCAGGCTGTTGAACGACATTATTGATAACTAGCCGTATATCATTCTCATTCGTGACAGCATTGTCAAGCGTATAACCTGTAGTCGCACTTGTTGTGAAGTGTTGAACCGCAAAGGTTGTATATTTTAAAGCTGGAGAATTGCCAATATAAGACATCTCACCCTCCTTACGTACTTATCGCATCAACGGCTGAAACCCACACATCCGCTGAGGAAGCCGTGTCTGATACGACATACATCCGATCACCGGATTGAACCACTACCTTAGCACCTCCGTCCAATAGTTGTAGAGCACCACCACTAGGGATGGGTGCCGTTTTCACGAGATAAATATTATTGCTTCCGTCATTAATGTAGACATCCACGTTGATTGTTGATCCCACAATGTTGGCAACTGAAATTCCTATGATTGTATCATAGGTATCAAAGTCGGAACCATTGGGTATGTCAACTGGTGTAGCACCTACTGCATTTTCCGTATATCTTCTAAAATTTTGTGCCATTTTTTCCTTATTTCCTTATATCAGAGGGCAATCGACATAGCAATGCAAAAGCCTGCGGTTACACCACCTGAAGCCCATTCGGGCGCCGTCGCTCCTGCGTTCATTGTTAAAACATCCAACGCTGAACCTTTCGCCAACCTAGCAGGTGTATTAGCGGAGGACGCATATAAAATATCCCCTGCGGTTGTCAAAGTCATATCCATTGTCTTGCTTGCTGGAAACGTACAGAATACATCCTTCGTCCCTGCGGCAAAATCAACTGCGGCGTCACTGTTGGAACTTGAAATAATGCTCGTACGAGTGATAGTTGAACTATCTCCCGCCAGCGTTCCTAGCCCTACTTCCCATTCATTTGCAGTTAAATGTGCAATTGCATAGTAAGTAGTATTGGAATTTCCAATACCCACTGAAAAAGTTTCAAATCCTGAAACTGCTCCGGCGAAAGTTAATGCTCCCGTACCAGTTGTGGTAGTCGTCTCCTTGACGCGGTCATTTAAGACTAAAGCCATTAATGCTCCTACGCGTTAGCTAATCTTAGAATAGCTGCAGCAGCTGTAAAGTCTGGGAACTGGATAGTGAATGTTCCTGCACTTGCAGTTTTATCACCACCAAAGTTCAACACACAAACTGCTTTATCTGAATCAGTGCTATTATAAATAAGAGCGCCATATGCTGTAAACGAAGCTGAAGTCCATGTGAGATCAGAAAAATCACAACATGCTGTTGCTGTTGATTTAAGAGCTGGTTCTACGTTTGTTAAGTTTTCTCCACCTGCTGAATAAGCTGATCCTGCCGTATTAGTTGTTTCACCAGATGTTGTATAAGCAGTGCTAGCGTTACTAATAGTGGCAGAATTGGTATATAAAGCAAGTTTAAATTGGTCTCCACCCGACGCACTAAAATTATGTGTGGCGACGAGAAGTTCCTGCATAAAACTATAGCAAACTGAAGATGATCCTATTGCCATTTTATTGTCCTCCTTCTATTGGCCCTGATGGGCCTGGTTCTGGATGTCCAGGTAAGAATGATGGTCGTGGCACCCTAATAACGCCACTTTGATGTTCATCACGTCTTCCTCGACCTTGTTGTTGCGTAGCAACCTCCTGTAAGGCGGTTTCATACGATTGAGTATAAATTTGCAGCATTTCTGCTGATCCTTTCAAAAATTTGAAAGCTTCAACAAGGCATCCATACAATAATAATGCGGGTGCGTTGTTGCTTATCCAAGTGGTAGCATTGGAAGAAGAAAGACGAGTTGGTAATTTAGTCAATCCTACTTCACAATAAAAAGCCGCACTTGGTGTTGGGACTACGTATATAGTATTATCATCCCATTGTGAATAATATTTTGGTGTTCCTGTGTCCGTACGATCTGGCCAGTATTCATTCATGAAGGTCACATCCCTCTGTTCTAGATATGTTCTATCCCCTGTTCCGGCTGCGGGATAAATCATAACACTTCTTATAATTGAAAACTCCGTGGGTGTAATGCTTGTTCCACCGGGTAATGTTAAAAATCCATTGCTTGCTGTAAAATTGGCATATTGATAAGAACGAAAAACGGGAAGATCCAAATCCCGTAAAATTTTGTTTTCAACATGCTCTATAAAATCATTAACAATAGTGTCTGATAAAACATCACTAGTTGTTTCTGTATAATCTCGTATTTGTGTTAATAATTCAGTATATGTTGTCATGCACTTATAGTTACAGGTCCTGCTGAAACAGGATAACTCCCTCCACTAATTCCACCAGTTGTGGCTGTGGAAGAGCCAGTTGAAAAATAATACCAATCTTCAGAATCATTACTGGATCCGGATACGTATTTTCCAGTTGTAATTGTATAGCCAGCCGCGGCACAAAGGATTGCTCCTGTAATTCCATCCACTGCTGGACAGTCAGAATAACCTGCAACTGGATTTGTTACAGTTCCAGTTCCCGGAGAAACTGTAGGTGACCCTCTAAATCTTATAATATCCCCTGTAGATCTTCCGTGAGATGGTGAATGAACATTAACTACCTGTGATGCTGAAGCATATGTTTCAAAAGGATTAATTGGTAATGAAATTAACGCTGCCGGTGCAATTCGGGCCGGTCTAGGACGTTCCAATACTTGAGGATCAGGTGAATGCTCATGTGGCATTAACTGAGGTGCCTTTGGTTCATATTCACTTGTATGTACCCATGCACCAGTCCATTCCTTTACCATTTCATTGTAAGGAAACTCCAGTCCACTTCGATCAGAAATCGCTATTGCATATTTTCCTTTAGCGTAGACCATTCATTATATCCAAGTGTATTTTTGTTTCTTTGCTGCTCCTACACCCTGTGTAGACCCAGTAACTTTGCCTTTTGAAATTTTAAATGATGTTCCTCCTGATTCCTTTCCTTCACTTGTAGGCGCATTTCCTTTATCAGTTGCTGCACCTGCATGAACGGGTTTGGGGGCATCATGTTGTCCTCTACCATAATGCCCTATTTTTTTAGTAGATGCATCACGAGTATTAGCTGTTTGTTTATTCCAATGTGGATTACTCATTATTCCTCCTTTTTACATTCGCAGTCAGTGCATTGACAATTGTCTCCACAATCACATTCACGACCACATTTTTTACAAATTATCATATATCCTCCTATGGTATATATGCCTGTGCGGGTTTAACACGGTAAGAGACTCTTTCTCTATTCGCGTCAGCCGTTCGTTTAAACTCTTCTTCATAAATCATCTTTAAACCGGATGTCATACGAGGAGCTCTTTTTAAGCTTATATAATAAGCTAATCCTGCTATTAAACAAGGAAGAAAATAATACGGAACATCCGCATAATTACTATAAGCTCCCGCGTCTTGAATTCTATTTATATAAAAATATTTAAGAATATAAGCTTTATCCGGACTAGGATATAAAAATAAAGTCATATCATTTTCCGGACGTCCATAGTCATTTCCATCAGCGGTTGTAACTTGTCCATTAATTAAAGTAAATTGAGTAGGACGAGCGTCTCCACCAGTGGAACTTTGTTCTTTCCTACTTAAATTAATATATTCTGTTCTAGAAATTTTGGTAATAGTTACATCAGTCGTATCACTATTTCCTTCGAGATTGGCAGTTGCCCCCGCCGTTGTAGTAATAACAGCATCAATAATATCAAATACTTTCTGGTCTATAGTATAAAAATTCTTCCCGGCGGTTAATGTTTGCGTCGCATAATCAATGGTCCATAAGTTAAGACCACGATTGGCCCATTCCGAAAACATTAAGTTCAAGGAACGCCGTGCTGTTCTTAAATCATAACCTGCACGAACCTCAAGACCACATCTTTCAAATGCTTCCTCAATGATTTCCTCTATCGTTAAATTGAAGGTTCTAGTGCCTGAATAAGCCATTTAACCTCCTAACTAGAAATCGCTACATAATGTTTAAGCCATTCCATTTGAACGTATACAGTGTCACCAGCAGTTCGAGCTGGGTTGGAAATGGTTATATTTCCATCATATCCACTAGCTGCCTTATTAGCTACTGTAGGTGTTAAACCACCAGTAGAGCTAAAATCATAATCCCCGTATCCATTTAATATCAGGAAAGGTATTTGAGTATCAGCATCCCATTGAAATTCTACCGCATCCGCTTTAGCGGTCATGAAAACATTATACCAAACTTTATTTAAAGTTAAGTGACTACATGCTTGATTATTGGCACTCTTGCCTAAATTAGCAACAGTAATCGTTAAAGTTTGCGCAGTAGCTGCATCGCCAGCTGCAATTGTATAATGGTTAATGAATTTTCTTCCGCCGTCAAAAGTTGTTACTAAAGCCATAATTAATTCCCCTTGTAAGAGAGTGGGGTCATTACACCCCACTCACGGTTATATTATTTTA